>Ga0307509_10003432_pt1 | contig 24057 bp, 20 predicted proteins | sample 10_EM_MG_FD_202245 | JGI IMG/M metagenome (GOLD analysis project Ga0307509, IMG submission 202245) | Populus trichocarpa ectomycorrhiza microbial communities from riparian zone in the Pacific Northwest, United States - 10_EM | ecosystem: Host-associated > Plants > Roots > Unclassified | place... | reverse complement strand
CTCACAGCTTCAGCTCAATGCGATCGCGAGACAATTGAACGAGCGGCCGCGCAAGACGCTCGGCTTCAAGACGCCCGCTGAGATGTTCAGCGAATCTGTTGCATTGACCGATTGAATTCGCCACCCTGAGCAGACCTTCGCCGCACTCGACTCAACGCCCGAAGGCAGTCAGTCACTCTCGATGAAGGGTCGGACAGCGCCGGCGCGTGGTCGAAAGCAAGGAGAGGTGGCGGATTACAACTCCTGGCTGAACCAGATCGAGCGTTTCGTCTCCGTCTTCGCCGACAAAGCGATCCGTCGCGGCTGATTCACCTCGGTTAAGGAGTCGGTCGCGAAGATCAATCATGTTGTTGCTCTCTGCAAGCTCACGCTGCGGGAAGCCAGGAACTACGACGAGGTGTACGAGAACTATCCGGCCCGGTTTCCGAAGGTGGCGTCGCGCCACGAGATGTCGCTGTTCAACGTTGCCGCGAGCGTCGCGCCCTCGGGTACCGTACCCAAACGGCCTCTTCGAGGGCGACGTGGGTGGGGATGGCGGGTTCGTGGTGTCGCAGAACCTGGACCTGGTCGGGACGTCGAAGCTCAACGACTGAGCCGCGCCAAACAAAGCCGCGGCATCGAGAGTCAGCTTGTCCGGGGTTCCAAGCCGGGTGAGCGGCAGCGCAACCACATCGTGAGGCCCAGACCCGCCAACATCAGGGCGAGCGTGCTCGGCTCGGGCACCGGAGTCGTGACACTCGCGAAAGACAGGACGCCGGAGTAGATGCTGCTGAATGCGCCCTCGTACGCGCCGGTGGCCGTACCGCCAACGCGCAGGCGATAGTCACCGGCGACCAATGGCAGCGGTGCGAAAGTTACCGAGGCGAAAGGGAACCCCCCGCCGGGAATCTCACCAGACTCCGCAGTGCCTTGGACGAGGCTCTCGCTGCCGCGGAATAGCTCGGCATTGAGGTCACCAATCCAGAACCGATTGCTTGGCGGCGTCTCCAGGAAGGCGGAGAACGCAAGGGAACTCCCCTGCCCAATTGAGAAGGTGTAGTCGTCCTCGAACAGGCCGCGCAGGCCTTCGTTGCCGACTGGGATATCCGTTGGCGCCGACACCACCCCCAGAGCGAAGGTGGTGGCCCGCGCCGGTGACGGCAGGGCCGCGGCGAGAGAGACGAGTACGACAGCGGCACTGGCCGCGCGAGACAAGGTGGCGACTGACATGCTGTAACCCTCCCGTGACGACGCATGGATGTCTTGCGGCGATCTCGGGCGTGGGCGCATCCGTTCGCCAGCGTGACAGGAAGGTACCTGTGAACGCGTTGTCGAGGCATCCCTAGGTTCGATGCGTGTTCAACACTCGCAGCATCTCTCGCCGAGCCATCGAGCAGCGTCCGCCCCGGAGCCGCTGGTGGGCCAACCAGGTGCATAGATTTGTGGCCGTAGAAGAGCGCTAGATGCATTCGTGGCGTCCAATGTTTGACTCAGGCGGACCGCCGTAGGCAGGTCCGCTTGAAGGAAGGGCTAGGCCGCATTGCACGCCTCTTCGGAATTGATCACGGTTGCGTACTCACCGTGCAGATTGGACAGGGCCATCGCATGAACATCTTCGGCCGACCACCTGACGCCACGAAGGTCAGTTCGTTCGAATGCAAAAGTACCATCAGAGACGACGTAAGTACGAAACCCCAGATTGCCAGCCGTACGAGCGGTGGCTTCGACGGAGTTGTTTGTACTGACGCCTACGATGACGAGCGATGAGTGCCCTCGGGAATGCAACCAACGTTCGAGCCCCGTGTTGACAAACGCGTCAGGAACATTCTTCTCGATGACGTGCTCGTTCTCTAGTGGAATGAGCTCGGGCTGAAACTCAACGCCAGGCTGGCCTGGCCAGAACGGAGAGCCAGGTGTGCGAGAGATGTGGCGGACATGAACCACAGGAGCGCCGTTTGCGCGCCAAACGTTCAAGAGGTCCGCAATGACAGACTCAGCCTGTGGGTTGTTTCGGATGCCGGACTTTGCCCAACTCATTCCGATCTGCATGTCGATGACTAGGAGTGTTGGCATGAGGCAGCCTTCTTTCCGTGCGGCCTAACGTTTGACTTATGCCGACCGACGTAGGCGGCCCTGTTTGAAGGAAGAGTGATGCGTTGTGAGACGGCGCATTCTCGTATTGTCCAGAGGTCAATGGAAGACGATGGCACCACCACCAGCGCACATGGAAAACGCCTTCTTCCAGTCTCCATACTCGACGATCGTCAGCTCCGTGGCCGTCCGGCAGCTCCTGGCCGCGAGTGTGAAGCCATGCAGGCTCCCCAGAGCCGACATACGGCGATTGCACCGGGGGGAGGTGTGCGGCGTTTTGATGGTGCCCGGAGCGGACGCCTGCGCGACGTCCAGGGGCCACCGCCTGCGGGCCGACAGTTAGCGCCAGACGCCCGCCGTGACGCGCTGCACGTCAGGGGGCGGCGTCGCGCCCCCGCCGCTCAAGCCTTCACTTCGACCACCGGTTCGAAGCCGCCGAAGATCATGCGTTTGCCGTCGAAGGGCATGGGCGGGTTGCCGGGTGTGGACGGATCCATGCGCGGGTCTTCCATCATCTTCTTCATGCCGGCGTCGCGCGTGGCCTTGTCCGGCCATTCGACCCACGAAAAGGCCACCGTCTCCTCGGCCGTGGCCTGGACTGCGCGGCGGAAATCGGTGACTTTGCCGTCGGGGACGTCGTCGCCCCAACCCTCGATCACGCGGATTGCGCCCAGCTCGATGAATAGCGAGTCGAAGTGACGCGCGTGCTCGATGAACTTCTGCTTGTTGGCGGTGGGGACCGCGATCACGAAACCATCGATGTATGACATGTCTTCACTCCTGTTGGGTTGACGGGTCGGTGCGCTCGCCTGAGGGCGCCTCGTATCCCATCGACGAATGACAGGAAGCCAAATCGACATGGCCTGCCCGGCCGGAGGACACGCGCCCTGCGGCGGCCTTGGAGCACCGCCGCCGCAGAAGTGGCCGCCTAGTTAGCCGCCGCGGCGCCCTCAGCGTAGACCCCTTGGCCCAGCAGGTCACTCTAGAGCAATACGATCTGCCGTAAGCCGCTCTTGAACGATTGCAAAATCCACCCGTTCACCCATTCAAGGATGTCATTCATGGACATGCAACTCAAAGGCAAGCTCGCGCTGGTGTCAGGCAGCACCGCGGGCATCGGCCATGCCATCGCCGCCGGACTCGCTGCAGAGGGCGCGCGGGTCATCGTGAACGGACGAACACAGTCGGCGGTCGATGACGCCGTCAAACGCATCGAACCAGGAGACGGCGGATCCGTTCAGGGATTTGCCGGCGACCTGAGCCAGCGCGAGGTCGCCGAAGATCTCACGAGCAAGTATCCAAACATCGAGATCCTGGTCAACAACCTGGGCATCTTCGAACCCAAACCCTTTGAGGACATTCCGGACGAAGACTGGCTGCGTTTCTTCGACGTGAACGTTCTCAGCGGGGTGCGTTTGGCGCGCCTGTGCCTCCCGGCCATGCGAAAGGCCAATTGGGGCCGGATCATCTTCATCTCGAGCGAAAGCGCGGTGCAGATCCCTGCGGAAATGATTCACTACGGCATGACGAAGACGGCCCAACTGGCAGTCGCACGAGGCCTGGCCGAATCCCTCGCCGGCACGCAGATCACGGTGAACAGCGTCTTGCCCGGCCCTACCAAATCCCGGGGGGTCGACGACTTCGTGGGCGCCTTGGCCAAGGCCGAGAACAAGACATTCGAGGCCTTCGAGAAAGAGTTCTTCGAGAAGGCTCGACCGACTTCGTTGATCAAGCGATTCGAGACAACGACCGAGATCGCGTCCATGGTCACCTACATCGCGAGCCCGCTTTCATCGGGTACGACGGGTGCCGCGCTCAGGGTCGATGGCGGATGCACGAAGAGCGTCGTGTGAGCCGCGTGTTCGACGTGAGCGATGAGTCGGCTCGGAGACGCTTTCCGCCGGGTCAAAGCCGTGCCAAGGGCCGCATGAACAAGCCTGGGCGTCCGTCCCACATGTATCCTCAGCCTCTTTACCCACAAGGATCGAAATGGCACTGGCAAAGAAGAAGCGCGTAGGCAAGAGGACCATTTCTGCCAAACAAGTCAGAAAGACGGCAAGCGGCAGAAAGCGCCACAAGTCCGACGGCACCCAGCCGCCGAAGGCCGTGACTCAACCTTCGACGCCAGCCGCGTCCTGACTGTTCGGGCAAGCAAAAGTGCCGGCCGAAGGTCGCTGCTGTCGCGAAGCGGTCTTCGTGGCCGGCGGCTCCTGGCCGAGGCTGTGTGAAAACGCGTTGATGAGTGCGGAGTGCTCGCCTACCTAAATTGATGCAACGCCGCTGAGCGGAGCGATCAATGAAGAGATTCATCGAAGGCGAAGACCGGATGCAGGTGGTGCTCCTGCAGCAGTGTCTCGACGACTTCATTGCGGAGGACAACCCGGTTCGGGTAGTCGACGCGTTCGTCGAAGAACTCAACTTGCGTGAACTGGGCTTCAAGAGTGTCGAGCCGTCCTCGACGGGTCGTCCTTCGTACCCCCGGCAGTCATGCTCAAGCTCTACATCTATGGTTATCTCAATCGCATCCAGTCGAGCCGCCGGCTGGAACGTGAAGCCCAGCGCAACGTCGAACTGATGCGGCTGACCGGTCGGTTGACTCCAGACTTCAAGACCATCGCCGACTTCCGACGCGACAACGCGCCCGGCAGCCTCGGCCGACTTCCGTCGCTCGACTCGCCGCCGAGCCGCCCTAAAACGATGGAGGCGCGCTTAGTAAAACGCTTGCAAGCAGTTTGTTGAATTCGGGTGTCGAAACCGAATGGGGTAGGAATTTGTCCATGTCTACTCGGCGAACGACCACCAGATCGCGTGCCGGGTCAACCAAGACGAACTGTCCGAAGTTGCCGCGCGCAGAGAATTCCGTCCTTGGAAACCGCTGCTGGAAATGCCATCCGTTTTGGCCCACCCACTAGAGATGCCCGTAACCTACTCCCGGCGAAGTGTCCGAGTATGAGGTCGTGCTCTCGCCGGATGCGCTGTTGCGTTGTGCATGGATACTTCCCCCATGTTCCTCAAAGTCGGCGAACTGGCCAAGCGCACCGGTCTGACGGTGCGCGCGCTGCATCACTACGACAGCATCGGACTGCTGCACCCGACGGGGCGCTCTGATGGCGGCTATCGGCTGTACAGCCGCGACGACGTCGCGCGACTGCACGGCATCCAGACCCTGCGCCGCATGGGCCTGCCGCTTGCCGAGGTGGCGCAGTTGCTCGACGGCGCGGCTGTCACGCTGCCGGTCATCCTTGCGCGCCAGATCGGCACGCTGGATCAGGAGATCGCCCAGGCCCAGGCGTTGCGTGAGCGGCTCAGCGTGATGCAGATCATCCTCGCGGGCGGTGGTCAACCGGAGATCGACGACTGGCTTGCCAGCCTGTCGATGATGAACACGTACGAGCAGTATTTCAGCGCTGGCGAGCTCAAGCTTGTCTTCGAGCGGTGGAAGCGCAGCGAGGCCGAATGGCCACCGCTGTTGCGGGCGGTGCGCGACGCGATGGAACGCGGCGTGCCGGCCGATTCGATCGAGCTGCAGCCGCTGGCGCGACGCTGGATGGATGTGTCGGCCCGCTGGCTGAACGGCGACATCGCACTCCTGGAGCGCTGGAGCGGCATGCTGCGTGAGCAGCCCGGTCTGCCGCTGCCGAACGGGATGGATCGGGCGTTGCTGGAGTACATCGACCAGGCGATTCGGCTGCGGATTGCCCTGGTTGCCAAATACATCGGTCCCGACGGGCTGCAACGACTGGACAAGACGCTGGATCCCGAGTGGCGCGCACTCGCTGAACGCGCCGGGCGCTTGATGGTCGATGGCGTGCCGCCGCATTCCGCGCAAGCGCGCCAGCTGGCGCGCGAATGGCAAGCGCTGCTGGACAGGATGGTGCGACACGACGCCACCTTGCGCGCAAAGCTGCTCGCAGCCTACGAGAACGAGCCCCTGCTTCAAGCTGGAACTGTCTTCACGCCGGAGCTGCACCGCTACATGTGGCGAGCCGCGGGCCTTGACCCTCACGCAACGTGAGGGTCCACGATGGGGCCCCTACGACAACAGGAGGTTCCGATGTCCACGTTGCCGACCAACATCGTTCGCCAGGGCGAGCCTAGCCGCTCGGCGCTGACAGTCGCCTCGTTGCGCGCCGTTCACCAGTTGCTCGACGAGCCGCTGGTCTTGTCGGACCCGATTGCGCTGCCCCTGCTGGGCGCGTCGACCGAGGCGGCGCTGCGGGACGACCCATTCGCACTGAACGATCCCATGTCGCGGGGCCTGCGCGGTGCACTCGTCGCACGCAGCCGCTTGGTTGAGGACGAGTTATCGAGCTGCGTGGCGGCGGGTGTGCGCCAGTACCTCGTCCTGGGCGCCGGGCTCGACACGTTTGCGTATCGCAATCCGTACAGTGACAAGGGCCTGCGGGTGTTCGAGGTGGACCATGCCGGCACACAGCGCTGGAAGCAGCAGTTGTTGGCCGAGGCCGGGATCGGCGTGCCTGCATCGCTGACTTTCGTGTCGGCGGACTTCGAGCGCGACGATCTCGGGAGCGCACTGCGGCAGGCGGGGTTCCGTGCCGACCAGGCGTCCTGCGTCAGCTGGATGGGCGTGACCATGTATCTGACGGCCGACGCTGTGGTGGCAACACTGCGCACGGTGGCCGGATTTGCTGCCGGCAGCCGCCTGTGCTTTGACTACCGCGTGCCGGTGACGATGCTCAACCCGGTCGAGCGCGTGATCACCGAAGTGATCGGACAGCGGATCGCCGCGCTCGGTGAGCCGTGGCTTTCGACGTTCGATCCAACGCAGCTGCAGAGGCAACTGCTCGAACTCGGTTTCAGCACGGCGGAGAGTGCCACGCCGGAAGATCTCAACGCGCGCTATTTCGCTCGGCGCAAGGATGGGTTGCGTACGGGCGGTGGTGTTCGGATCATGTGCGCGAAGAAGTGACGCCCTGCTTCGGCGGTACGGCGATCTTTGCTCGAACTGCGTCGCCGACGGGGGACGGCAGATGACCGCTGCCGCTCTGCCCGGCGCTCGCGTGGCACTGGCGGACGCAACCCTGCGCCCACTGCGCCTGCTCGTTGGGGCAGCACCTGGCTCGGTGATGGACATGGCGGCGCGCCAGGTCGGTGAGTCACTGACCGCGCGGACCGGGCAGTCCGTGCTGGTGGACAACCAGCCGTCAGCGGGCGGCACCCAGGCTCTTGAACTGCTTCGGCAGGCACCGGCCGGCAGACGGCCTGACCGTGGGCCTGGTGCAAGCGGTGCAAACGACCGCGGTGTCCAGCCTCTTTCCAGGCCTGCCCCACGACACCGAGCGAGACTTTGCGCCAGTGGGCATCCTGTTCAGCGACCCGCAGGTGCCCGAATCACCACGGAGGAATGAATGAACTGCTGATGCAAACGCCGATCTGCCAGACGCGGCAGACCGAGCCGCTGCATGCCCCCCCGCCTTGGTCTTCCAGAGTCCCTGACGAACACAGCAAGCACACGCCTCCTAGCCTCTCTCCTCTTACTCGGCATCGCATCGGCGCAAGCGGTCGTACCACTCGACGTGGCAGAGAAGCTGGTCGCCATCGATGCGGTCACGTGTGCGCTCGCACACTTTCGTCGATGAGGCTGAAATCCATGCGGCATGCTGAGCCCCGAGGTCCGAACGTGACCCTATGGTCGGTGGTGGCGGGCATCCCGCGCCTGGTGGCGTTCTACCGTCGGCACCGACGTTTGTTTGCGTCTTCGTCCTACACCTCGTCTTCGAGCGGTGGTCGACCATAGCTGCATGCTGTGCGACCAAGCTCATCATCGGCCGAGGGCGGTAGAGTGGGCCGGCGCGATCCAGCGGCGTACGCTTCGTCATGAGCGTCCCTCCCGATGAAATCACGCGCCGCCCTGTTGCTGCTGATGTTCTCCGGCATTGCCGCCGCGGATCCGGGTGTTCGCTCCGTCGACAACCTCATGACGGAAAAGGCGGGGATGGTCGATTTGGCATCGACTCGTCGCGGGTTCGGTTGCGCGCCGAGTCCGGTGGGTGACGGTACCTTCCCGACGACGCGTTCGAACGCCGCAGGGAGCGTTGCGTGGTGGTATTGCCCGACGCCCGGAGGCGGTTGGCGAATCAGTTGGGCTGTCGCCACGGCCGAACAAATGAGCGTCAGCAACCTTCTTGCGCAGGCACAGGCGGTCGTGACGGCCGCCGATCCGAAGGCCGCTTTTGCAGCCGCGGTGGCAAGGAACGTCAACGTGTCGGTCAGTGCGCCCAGTCTTGCGGCCGTGTGGCAGCCGTTTGCCGCAGAGATGGTTGCCGGTATTCCGCCGAATCGCACGGACGCAAAGGCACGCGCGTCGGCCACAGCCGCATCCGCGCCTTGACGCGGCGTTGCCGCTCAGCGAGCCAGGCCGAGGACTCTGAGGAGCCGCTGAAACACCGAAGGCTGCGTGGCGTACACGCTGGGCAGGCGCGACGGGGCAGGCATTCTTCGGCTGGTCTGAAACCGGGGCGCTGGCAGCGGCTGCGAGGTGATGGGGTGAACGATTCGCATGTGATGAATTGGAATCCTGCGGCCCACACGCGTCGACCCCACTCTTGGGGGGATGTCTGCCGAACGCAACTGTCCGATCATGCGCTGGCACAAAGGTCGCTCTGTCATCACCACTCACGGCCTCGGCGCCGTGTGCAGGCTGCGGTTCGTTAAATCCGACCGCGCACTTGTCGCTGGAGTTCACATGACTGACAAACACCGTCACCGCCACCTGGTCGCACCGCATGGGCATGCGCCCAATTGGGTCCTGATGATCCTGGGCGCCTGCGCAGTCGCGATCGCGGTGCTGACGGGCGCGCTGGTCTGAGCTCGGTTCGGTCTCGCACGCTGCGGCCGTGGCACGGCCGCGAATCGCCATAAGAAAAGCCCGCGACCATCGCTGGTGGCGGGCTCGGCTTCCGGACATCGCGGCCCTTGAGGACGAAGCGATGACGGTCCATCAGCACCGGGTGACGGGTTCCCCGAGTTCCGCCCAATCGTGCGGTCGGTTGCGTGCTTCTGAAGCCCTCATTGTAGCGGCTTGCGCTGCGGCAATCGCCCGAACAGCGCGGCTTTCCCCGGCCTGATCCACCGCCAGCCTCCGGGGTGGCCGTGCTCTGCCGATGTGGTGGGGGCGGTCTCGTTATAAACTCAGCTACACAATGAAGATCGCACCTCAACACCTGCTTCGCGCCGCGCTGCTCGCCAGCGTTCTCGCCACCTCGCTGGCGCACGCCGCGGAAGTCCAGGTCGCCGTGGCGGCCAACTTCGCCGGTCCCATCGTCAAGCTCGGCGAAGGCTTCACGGCCGCGACCGGGCACACGCTGAAGGTGAGCGTCGGCGCCACTGGCAAGTTCTACAGCCAGATCGTGGCCGGCGCGCCATTCGAGGTCTTGCTCGCCGCCGACGACGAGACGCCCGCCAAGCTGGTCAAGGAAGGCCTGGCGGTGGCGGGCAGCAATTTCACCTACGCGATCGGCAAGCTGGCGTTGTGGAGCGCGCAGCCCGGCTTCGTCGACGACCAGGGCGCGGTGCTGACGTCGGGCAAGTTCAACCACCTCGCCGTCGCCAACCCCAAGCTCGCGCCGTATGGCCAGGCCGGCATGGAAGTGCTGAAGGCACGCGGCCTGCTTGAGGCGATCGCGCCCAAGCTCGTGACCGGTGAATCGATCGCGCAGACCTACCAGTTCGTCTTCACCGGCAACGCTGAACTCGGCTTCGTCGCGCTGTCGCAAGTGGTCGTGCCGGGCAAGCCGGTGCTCGGTTCGTACTGGCTGGTGCCGGCCTCGCTCTACGGCGAGATCCGCCAGGACGCCGTGCTGCTGAAAGCCGGCGAGAAGAATCCGGCCGCGACCGCGCTGCTGGCCTACCTGAAGAGCGATGCCGCCAAGGGCGTGATCCAGGCCCACGGCTACGGGCACTGAGCGACCGACGCCGCGAGATGACGCCCGCCGACTGGGCCGCCGTTCGCCTCACGGCCGCGTTGGCCGCCACCGCCACCCTTTTGCTGCTGCTCGTCGGCACGCCGCTGGCGTGGTGGCTGGCACGTACGCGGTCGCGTCTGAAGCCGCTGTGGGCCTCGCTGGTCGCGATGCCGTTGGTGTTGCCGCCGTCGGTGCTGGGCTTCTACCTGCTGCTGTTGATGGGGCCGCAGGGCGCGGTCGGCCAGTTCACGCAGGCGCTCGGGCTGGGGCGGTTGCCGTTCACCTTTGCCGGCCTGGTTGTCGCCTCGGTGCTGTATTCGATGCCCTTTGTCGTGCAGCCCCTGCAGCAGGCCTTCGAGGCCATCGCCGAGAACACACTCGAGGCCGCGGCCACGCTGCGCGCCGGGCCGTGGGACCGCTTCTTCAGCGTCGTGCTGCCGCTGGCCCGGCCCGGGCTGGTGACCGCTACCGTGCTCGGCTTTGCGCACACGGTGGGCGAGTTCGGCGTCGTGCTGATGATCGGCGGCAACATCCCCGGGCGCACGCGCGTGCTGTCGGTCGCGATCTACGACCATGTGGAAGCCTCCGAGTTCGCCGACGCGCACCGGCTCGCCGCCGGCATGGTGGTGTTCGCGCTGGTCGTGCTGGTGACGCTCTACGCGGTGAACCGCCCGCGGCGCGAACCGGCCGGGGCGTCGCGGTGATCAAAGCGCGTCTGCATCTGCCGCGCCCCGGCTTCACGCTGGACGTGGACCTGACCTTGCCCGCGCGCGGCGTCACGGCGCTGTTCGGTCCCTCGGGCTGCGGCAAGACGACGGTGCTGCGCGCACTGGCCGGGCTGGCCCGCGCCGAAGGCCGCGTCGCGCTCGGCGACGACGTCTGGCAGGACGATGCTGCGCGCCGCTTCGTGCCCACTCACCAGCGCCCGCTGGGCTACGTGATCCAGGAAGCCGCGCTGTTCCCGCACCTCGACGTGCGACGCAACCTGGCCTACGGCCGCACGCGCGCGAACGGCGCCGGGCGCGAGGTCGACCTGGACCGCGTCGTCGAGCTGCTCGGCATCGCCCCGCTGATGGCGCGGCGTCCGACCACGCTGTCGGGCGGCGAGCGCCAGCGCGTCGCGATCGCGCGCGCACTGGCGACACGGCCGCGCCTTCTGTTGATGGACGAGCCGCTGGCCGCGCTCGATGCGCGCCGCAAGGCCGAGGTGCTGCCCTACCTCGACCGGCTGCAGGCCGAGCTCGACATCCCCATCGTCTACGTGAGCCACGCCGTCGACGAGGTCGCCCGCCTCGCCGACCACCTGGTGCTGATGGAGGCCGGTCGCGTGCTGGCCGCCGGCCCGTTGACCGAGATGCTCGCACGGCTGGACCTGCCGCTGGCCTTGGGCGACGACACTGGCGTTGTGCTCGCCGCGCGCATCGGCGAACGCGACGACCAGTGGCACCTGGCGCGCCTGGATGTCGGGACCACCGCGCGCGACCCGGTCGATTGCAGCCTGTGGGCGCGCGACCCCGGCCTACCGCTCGGCCAGGCCGTGCGCGTGCGCGTGCTGGCCCGCGACGTCAGCCTGACGCGCATGCCGCAGACCGGCACCAGCATCAACAACCAGCTCGCCGGCACCGTCGAGGCGCTGGCCGACGACGACAGCCACCCGGCGTTGACGCTGGTGCGGGTGCGCGTCGGCAGCGCGGCCGTGCTCGCCAGCCTGACGCGCCGCTCGGCGCATGCGCTCGAGTTGCGGCCGGGGCTGCCGATCTGGGCCCAGGTCAAGTCCGTGGCCTTGCTCGAGTAGCGCCGCGATGACCGCGCAGGGATTCTTGCTTCAAGGCGAGCTGCGCCTCGCCGGCCGTCTCGACGCGCGCTTCTTCGCACTGCTGGAAGCGCTGGAGGCGACCGGCTCGATCAACCGCGCAGCGCGCACGGCGGGGCTGAGTTACCGTGGCGCCTGGCTGATGCTGGAGGCGGCCGGCAACCTCGCCAACGAGGCGTTGCTCGAGACCGCCACCGGCGGCGCGGGTGGCGGCGGCACCCGGCTCACCGTGGCGGCGCAGGGCCTGCTTGCGGCTTGGCGCGCGCTGCAGGTCGAGCACCGCAAGTTCTTGCGCACGCAAGAAGCCCAGTTGACCCAACACCCGGCACTCGCCGGCCTGCTCAGGAGAATGTCGATGAAGACCACCGCACGCAACCAGTTCGCCGGCAGCATCACCGCGCTCGACATCGGGCCGGTGTCGGCCCAGACGACGGTCACGCTCAAGGGCGGCCAGGAAATCGTCGCGACGATGACGAGCGACGCGGCCAAGCGCCTCAAGCTCAAGAAGGGCAAGGAAGCGATCGCGCTGATCAAGGCCTCGGCCGTCGTGCTCGTGACCGACTTCGCGGGCTACCTGCTGTCGGCGCGCAACCAGCTCGCCGGCACCGTGTCGCGCATCGAGACCGGCGCGGTCTCGTCGCTGGTGGTGCTGACGCTGCCCGGCGGTGCGACCTTGACCGCGAGCGTGACGAACGAAGGCGTCGAGGCGCTCGACCTGAAGGTCGGCGCCGCGGCCACCGCGGTGTTCAAGGCCTACGCGGTGATGGTGGCGGTGGCGGCCGACTGACGGCGCCGGAACTGCGCGTATTCCTGAGGCGATCGGCACGGGAATTGCGTCCACACTCGCGTGCCCACCCGCGAGCGGTTCGGGCGCTGATCATCACGAGAGGACGGGACGGTGGCAAAGATTCCTCCAGGCGTAGGCCCGCGGTTTCCGCAGGTCGTGGTGTTGTTCGGTGCCACCGGCGACCTGGCCCGCCGCAAGCTGTTGCCGGGCTTGTTCCACCTGTCGCGTGCCGGCTTCATTCCCGGCTGCCGCATCATCGGCGTGTCTCTCGACGACCTCGACCTCGACGGCTTCCGACAGGCTGCGCGCGGGGCGCTCGACGAGTTCTCGTCGCGCAAGGTCACCGAGGCCGACTGGCATGCCTTTGCGGCCATCCTCGACTACGTGCCGCTGGCCGCCGGGCCCGCCGCACTGAAGGCCGCGGTCGACCGGGCCGAGCAGGGCTTGGGTGCCGAGTGCCGGCGCCTGCACTACCTCAGCGTGCCGCCGAGCGCGGCCTTGCCGGCGGTGCGGATGCTCGGTGAGGCCGGGCTCGTCGAACGCTCGCGCATCGTGATGGAAAAGCCCTTCGGCACCGACCTCGCGAGCGCGGTGACGCTGAACAGCAAGCTGCACGATGTGTTCGCCGAGGACCAGATCTTTCGCATCGACCACTTCCTCGGCAAGGAACCGGCGCAGAACATCCTCGCCTTCCGTTTCGCCAACGGCCTGTTCGAGCCGATCTGGAACCGCAACTTCATCGACCACGTGCAGATCGACGTGCCCGAGACGCTGGGCCTGGGCAAGCGCTCCGGCTTCTACGAGCAGACCGGGGCCTACCGCGACATGGTCGTCACGCACCTGTTCCAGATCCTCGCGTTCATGGCGATGGAGCCGCCGACCGCGCTCGAGCCCGCACCGATCAGCGAAGAGAAGAACAAGGTCTTTCGCAGCATGCTGGCGATCAAACCCGGCGACGTGGTGCGCGGCCAGTACACCGGCTACCGCGACGAAGAGGGCGTCGACCCCGAGTCCGAGACCGAGACCTTCATCGCGCTGAAGTGCTTCATCGACAACTGGCGCTGGGCCGGCGTGCCCTTCTTCCTGCGCACCGGCAAGCGCCTGGCCGAAGGCCAGCGCATCATCTCGATCGCGTTCCGAGAGCCGCCGAAGAGCATGTTCCCGGCGGGCTCGGGCGTGGGCGCGCAAGGGCCTGATCACCTGACCTTCGACCTGGCCGATGCGTCGAAGATGTCGCTGTCGTTCTACGGCAAGCGGCCCGGGCCGGGCATGCGGCTGGACAAGCTCAGCCTGCAGTTCGCGATGCACGACACCGGCCTGATCGGCGACGTGCTCGAGGCCTACGAACGCCTGATCCTCGACGCGATGCGCGGCGACCGCACGCTGTTCACCACGGCCGAGGGCATCGAACGTCTGTGGGAGGTGTCGACGCACCTGCTCGAGGCGCCGCCGCCGGTGCGGCTGTACCCGCCGGGCTCGTGGGGACCCAAGTCCATCCACCAGCTGATCGCGCCGCACGCCTGGCGCCTGCCGTTCGAGCGCGCCTGGCGCGACCCGAACAAGGTCGGCAGTTGAGTCCTCACTGAGGCCGGCCGCGGCGGTGTAAAGCCGCATCGCCCGATCCGGATCGGCCTCAAGCCTGCCGCCCAACGGCCGAAGAAGCTCGTAGAAACCCTAGAGTCGTCGCCACCCGGCGGCGTGCGGGGCCCATCTTCGAGGTTGTCATGAAGTCACTGTTCGAACGCATGCGGCTCGCGCCGCGCTTGGCGCTGGCCTTCGGCCTGGTGTTGCTGGTCACCTTCATCGCGAGTGGCACCGCCATGTGGCGGCTCGATCGCCTGCAAGACATCGCCGACGACCTCGGCGGTGCGTCGTCCGAGCGCGCCTTGCTGGCCCGCGAGCTGCACGCCATCGTCGTGCTGAGTTCGAGCCGCGCCGAGACGCTGCTGCAGATCGACGACGCCGCGTATGCGGCTCGCATCAATGCCGATCGCAAGCTCACGTCGGCGCGCTCCGAGGTGGTCCGCAAGCGACTCGACGAGCTGGCAGACAACGAACGCACGAAGCAGCTCTTCGGCGCGATCGACGCCGCCGGCGCCAAGTTCCGCGATGTGCGCAACGACCTGGTCAAGCGCAAGGAAGCCGGCACCAAGCTCGCGGGCGACGAGGTCCAAAAGGTCTTGCGCCCCGCCGCCGACGCCTACGCCCAGGCCGTCGACGAGCTCGCGCTGTACCAGAAGCAGCGCGTCGACGAGGCCCGCGTGGCCGCGGCGCGCAGCGAGCGCGACGGCATCGTGATGCTGGCCACTGGCGCGCTGCTGGGTGGTCTGCTCAGCATCGGCTGCGCCTGGGCGCTGGCGCGCTCGATCATCGAGCCGCTGCGCGATGCCTCGCGCCTGGCCGAGCGGGTCGCCGCGGGCGACCTGAACGCGAGCGTCGTCGTCGACCTGCGCCGCGACGAGGTGCAAACCTTGGTGGCCGACCTGAGCACGATGCAGGGCCGCCTGGCGCATCTCGTGTCCAGCGTGCAGACCGTCAGCGAGTCGATCGGCCACTCGAGCGCCGAGATCGCGACCGGCAACCAGGACCTGTCGGCGCGCACCGAGCAGACCGCGTCTAACCTGCAGCAGACCGCATCCAGCATGGAGCAGCTGACCGCCACGGTGCGCCAGAGCGCCGACTCGGCGCGCCAGGCCAGCGCGCTGGCGAATTCGGCCTGCGCCGTGGCGTCCAAGGGCGGCGACGTGGTTGCTGGCGTGGTCGCGACCATGAGCGACATCGCCGCGTCGTCGAACAAGATCGCCGACATCATCGGCGTGATCGACGGCATCGCGTTCCAGACCAACATCCTGGCGTTGAACGCCGCCGTCGAAGCCGCGCGTGCCGGCGAGCAGGGCCGCGGGTTTGCCGTCGTCGCCAGCGAAGTGCGCAGCCTGGCGCAGCGCTCGGCGGCTGCGGCCAAAGAGATCAAGGGCCTGATCGTCGCGAGCGTCGAACGGGTCGAGTCGGGCTCGAAGATGGTGCAGGAGGCTGGCACGACGATGACCGACATCGTGGCGTCGGTGCGCCGCGTCTCCGACATCATCGGCGAGATCAGCACCGCTGCGACCGAGCAGAGCGACGGCATCGGCCAGGTCAACCAGGCCGTCACGCAGCTCGACCAGATGACGCAGCAGAACGCCGCGCTGGTCGAGGAGTCGGCCGCCGCCACCGAGGGCCTGAAGCAACAGACGGTGCAGCTCGCCACGGTGATCGGTACCTTCAAGCTGGGGGCGACGCTCTAGCCGGGCGCCGCCGCCCCGCGCGTGGAAGCTGTCCGTGTCGACTCAAGTTGTCGCCAGCGCCGCCGATAACGCGGCAAAGCGCCTTGCTTCGTCGCCGCGGTTCACGAGCGGCAGCGCAACCTGACGAAGGCCATGACTTACCTCACTTCAAGCTACGACCCGGCAACGGTCATTGCCTCCGTGCTGATCGCCGCATTCGCGTCGCATGTGACGCTGGACCTGGCGCGGCGCGTGCGCAGCCGCGACCGCCGCGTCGCGCGCAACTGGTGGCTGGGCGGCTCGCTCGCGATGGGCACCGGCATCTGGGCCATGCACTTCGTGGGCATGGAGGCCTTCACCCTGCCGATCGCCCTCGGTTACGGCAAGTCGCTGACGGTGTTGTCGTGGGTACTGGCGGTGGGCGTGTCGGCGGTGGCGCTGGCGATCGCCAGCCGCGGGTCGTTGACGCTGTGGCGTCTGGCCGGCGGGTCGGTGGTGATGGGCGCGGGCATCTGTGCGATGCACTACGTCGGCATGGCGGCGCTGGACATGGCGCCCGGCATCGTCTGGAACCATGCGCTGGTGGCGGTGTCCGCGGCGATCGCGGTGGCCGCGTCGGCGGTCGCGCTGTCCATCTTCTTCTGGTTGCGCAAGCTGGGCGATGGCCACGGGCTGCGCCATCAAGTGTTCGCCGCCATGGTCATGGGCCTGGCCATCAGCGGCATGCACTACACCGGCATGGCGGCGGCCAGCTTTCCCGAGGGTTCGGTGTGCTTGAGCGCTGGCTCGTTGTCCGGCGACAGCCTCGGCGCGCTGGTGACGCTGGCGACCCTCAGCCTGCTGGCGCTGACGCTGGGCACCTCGGTGTTCGACAACCGCATGCGCGGGCGCGTCGCCCAGCACGCGGCCTCGTTGAAGCAATCGAACGCGAAACTCAAGCTGGCCAATGAAGAGCTGAAGAAGCAGTCCTTCCTGGACTCGCTCACCCAACTGCCGAACCGGCTGTTGTTCGAAGACCGGCTGCGGCATGCGCTGGCGCGCAGCGAGCGCGCCGGCGAGCGGGCGGTCGAACATCGATCGTCCAAGCTCGCGGTGCTGTTCATCGATCTGGACGGCTTCAAGCCCGTCAACGACTCGTTCGGGCACGCCGCCGGCGACGCGGTGTTGAAAGAAACAGCGCGGCGGCTGCTGAAGGCGGCACGCGACAGCGACACGGTCGCGCGCGTCGGCGGTGACGAGTTCCTGCTGCTGATGGAAGACCTGACCGGGTTGCCGGACGCGATCACGCTGGCGCGCCGGCTGGTCGAGGTGCTGGCGCGGCCGTTCGACATCGCCGGCCAGCAGATCGCGCTCTCTGCGTCGGTGGGCGTCGTGCTCTACCCTGACCATGGCGCGCCCGACAAGCTGATCGCGCATGCGGACGCGGCGATGTACGCCGCCAAGCGCGCCGGCGGCAACACCTGCGCCGTGTTCGAGTCGCGCATGGACGCCGGCGCCACCGATCAGCTGAGTCTGCAGAACGATTTGCGCCGCGCGATCGAGTTGCAGCAACTGGCGCTGCACTACCAACCCAAGGTCGACGGCCGCACCGGCCAGATCCGCGGCGTCGAGGCCTTGCTGCGCTGGAACCACCCGACGCGCGGACCGGTGAGTCCGGCCGTGTTCATTCCGCTCGCCGAACGCTTCGGCCTGATCGGTCTGATCGGCAATTGGGTCATCGACGAATCGTGCCGCCAGATCGAGGCCTGGGCCGACGCCGGCATGCGCATGCGCGTGGCCATCAACCTGTCGGTGCATCAGTTGCGCGAGGACGACCTCGTCGCCCGCATCACCGACGCGCTGCGGCGGCACGGCATCGCGCCGTCGCAACTGCTGTGCGAGATCACCGAATCGATCGCGATGGAAGACATCGCGACCACGCAGCGTGCGTTCGACGACCTGAGCCGCCTCGGCGTGTTCCTGTCCATCGACGACTTCGGGACCGGCTATTCCAGCCTGAGCTACCTGCGTCGCCTGCCGGCCCAGCAGCTCAAGATCGATCGCAGCTTCGTTGGCGACCTGGCTTCGAGCAGCGATGCCCGGGCCATCGTCGACGCCGTCGTGCGCCTGGCCCATGCGCTGGGCCTGAAGGTGGTGGCCGAAGGCGTCGAGACCGCGGGCCAGCGCGACATCCTGCTGGAGCTGGGCTGCGACGAATTGCAGGGCTACTTCTTCGCCCGCCCGATGCCGGCCGCCGACCTGCTGGCCTGGGCGCTGAGCCAGGGACCGGACGGCAACTCGGACTTCTCGCCGTCGGTGATGCAGGAGCTGTCGACGTTCTGACGCGTTGACGGTGGCCGCGGCGCCGCTGCGGTGCCCGCGGGCTCAATGCGCCTCGAGCACCCGGCGATCGCCGTCGACGGCCGTGGCCGGCGCGATGCGCACGACACCCCGACCTTCGGCCTTGGCGGCGTAGCACGCGGCGTCGGCCGCCTTCATCCAGTGGCCGGCATCGGGTGTCGTCGCCTCGAGCGAGGCGATGCCGATGCTGGCGTCGATGTTCATCGTCTGGCTCGGCCAGGGCACCACCACGGCGGCGATGGCCTGCCGCACACTGGTCGCGATGCGCAGTGCGTCTTCCGGGGCGCAATGCGCCAGCAGCAGCACGAATTCGTCACCGCCCAGGCGCACGACCAGGTCGCTGCCGCGCACGCAGCTGGCGATGGCCGCGGCGACGGCCTGCAGCACGAGGTCGCCGACGGCGTGGCCGGCGATGTCGTTGACGGGCTTGAAGCGGTCCAGGTCCACCATCACCAGCGCGGCCGGCAGCGAGCGCGGCCTGGCCGCGAGCACCGACGCCAGCCCATCGTCCAGCATCTTGCGGTTGGCCAGGCCGGTCAGCACGTCGTGCGTGGCCGACCATTCCAGCTGCGCCCGTGCCGCCTTTTGCTCGTCGATGTCGTTCACGGTCCAGATGGTCCCGGCGTCCGGGTCCTGGGCATCCACCGGGCACGCCCGCAGGTGGGCCCAGAAGCGGGTGCCGTCGGCGCGCCGCAGCTCGAGCTCGGCCACGTACGGCTCGCCGGCGCCGAAGGCCACGACCAGCCGCGGCCCGACGGCATCGTAGTCGGCGGCCGAGGCATAGATGGTGCGCGCCGGTGCGCCCACCAGGTCGGCCTCGGTGCTGTCGAACAGCCGGCAGAACTCGGCGTTGACGAGCTCGAAACGCTGCTGGCGCGTGAAGCAGATGCCCATGGGTGCGGCGCCCATCACCGAGCTGAGCTTTTTCAGCAGACCGGTGTTGAAGACTTCGAGCCGCGCGCGCTCGGCGCCCACGTGCTGCAGCACCTGGGCCAGGCGACCGAGTTCGCCGCCGACGCGCGGCCAGCCGGCATGCGGGTCGTGGGTGCCGTCGAACAGGTGTTCGGCCCGGTGTTCGAGCTGCGTCAGCGGACGCAGCAGCCACCACAGCAGCAGTGGCGTGACGAGCGAGATCGAGACGACGAGCACGGCCGCCCAAAGCAGCGTCTGCCGGCGCGCCGCCTGGATGGGGGCCAGCAGTTCGGCATGCGGCGTCGTGCGCCAGACCATCCAGTCGGGGCCGGGCACGCCGGCAGCGCTGACGAGTTCGTTCGATTGCTCGAGGTGCAGCCCCGCGGGCTCGACCGCACTGCCCGTGGCCGTCCACTGGGCGAAGGCCTGCGCCATGCGCGGCTCGGTCGACAAGGGCTGCATCAGCCGTGCGGGCGTCGGGTGCGAGAGCACGCGGCCGCTGGCGTCGGTGACGACCACCATGGCCGCGCTGTCGGCGTTGGCGCTCTCGGTCAGGTCGCCGAGCAGGTCCCGGCTCGCCAGGCGCATCGCCCCGGCCAGCACGCCCAGCACGCGGCCCGAGTGCATCAGCGGGTAGGTCAGCACGACCACGGGTTCGCCGGTCAGCATCGCCGACAGCGGCTCCGAGATGATGGCGCGCTGTTCCTTTAGGGTGCGCTGAAAGTAGGCGCGCCGGGTCAGGTCCATGTCCGGGTGGCGCACGCCGCGCAGGTCCGACAGGACCCGCACGCGGCCGTCTGCATCGGCCACGAACAGGATGGAGAACATGCGGCGCAACACCGGCTGGTTTTCGAGCGCGGCGGCGAGCTGGGCGTCGTCCGGCAAGCTGGCGGCGTTGAGCTGGTCGGCGGTGTCATGCAACGCGCGCTGCAGCTCGACGACCCGGGTCGACAGCATCGAGGCGGTGCGCACCGCCTCGTCCAGTTCACGGTGGCGCTGCGCGTTCAGCGTGTCGTGTTCGGCCTGGCGCACGAACAGCGCGGTCGTCAGGCCGATGCACAGGATCAGCGCGGCGATGGCTGCGGCCGTGATGCGCAGCTTCAGCGAGCCGAAGGCATCCGCGAGCCGCCAGCGCAGGGGCGACTCGGTTCGGGTCGGACGACTTGGGTTCACTGGGTCTGGCCTTGTGTGGGGCCGCTGGTCGGCCCGTTGGGCGCATACAGGCCCACCGTGTGGATGTCGGCATGGCCGGCGCAGACCTGAGGCCTGAATTAGGCAGGTCAGCCCAGTACCGTGCGCAGGCGCGCCTTGCCGTACCACTGCTCGATGCGGCTGCCGTTCCAGCGCAGCGTGATGTGCGCGGCCTGCCGCACCGGCAGCGCGATGGTCTTGGGCCGCAACGCGGCGATGCATTCGCCGCCGGGGTCGCGCACGCTGCGGTAGACCAGGCCCCACGAGGCTTTGCCGCGCAGCTGGCGGGCGAGGGCCTGCGACGGCGCGTAGTCGTCCGGGTCGTGCACGTCGGCCCAGCGCGGCCGGCGCACGTCGTGCAGCGGTTTGGCCACGGCGGCGACGTAGGTGCGCATGTCGATGTCGATCGCGTCTTCGCCAGTGGCCGCAAGAAAACGGCCGTGGTGGTAGGCCACTTCGGCCACCGCGGTCTCGAGGCGCGCGGCCGCGTAGTAGACGCCCCAGGTGCCGTCGGAGAAGCGGCTGCCCTGCGGGTTGAGGTGGCAGAACGCCGCCATCACCGGGGTGCTGCCGGCGCCGACGACGCGCTCGCCAGGCTCGACCAGGTCGATCGCCCCGGCTTCCTGGCGCAGACGCGGGTTGGTCAGCATCTCGACCGCATAGACCGCATCGAATTGGTCGGGCGTCGCGACGCGCTCGAAGATGCTCACCGGCGGGAAGCGCGACGGGATCAGCCGGAAGCACTCGGTCCAGCCCAGCTCGGTGAGCGGCGGCAGGGCGGCGGCGGTCAAGCGAAGTCCCCGCCGCGCTGCGCGTTCAGGTAAGCGTGCACCGCGAGCAGGTCGGCGACCTGGCCGCCCAGCATGCGCTTGAGCGCCGAGCCGCCGCCGAACAGCGGGCTGCTGTTGGGCTTGCGGATCCAGGCGTTCGCACGCTCGGGAATGGGGAGCAGGATCTCGAGCGCGCTGTAGATGCCGAAGATGTAGCTCAGCCGCTCGAGCACGCCGGCGTCCAGCCCCGACTTGACCTGGCCGGCCTTCCAGTTGAACAACGTGCTCTTGCCGACGCCGAGCAGCGTCTGTTGCTCGGCCGCGCTCAGGCCCCAGGCCTCGCCGATCTTGAAGAACACCGGCAGCACCTTGGCGGCGGTGTCGGCGGATCGGACGTCGACGGTTTTGTGTTGGGGCAGTGCGCTCACGGTGACCAGGATCGATGGGGTTGGTGATGCAGCGGAGCCTACTCCATCAATGGAGTATTTTCAACTCATTGTCTTTTATTGGTCGAACGCAAAGATCCGGCCGATCACCAACGCGCCTCGGGCGCCGCTGCGGTCTCGCCCGAAGCGGCGGCCGACCACGCCCGCTGGCTGTGCGGCAGCGCCGGCTGCTCGCTCAGGTGATGGGCCTGTTCAGCGGCTGGGCGCCGGCGTGGCGCTGCTCAACACGATGCGACCGTCGGCCGCGGCGGTGAGCCGTGCCTCGTCGCGAACCACCAGGCGCGAGCGGCCGAACTCGACGATGCCGAGCTCGCGCAGTTGCCGCCACGCCCCGTTCACGCGCTGGCGGCTGCCGCCCACCATCGCGGCCAGATCGCCCTGCGAGACCGGCAAGTCGATGCTCAGCCCTGCGGCCATCGGCCGACCGAAGCGGTGGGCGAGCCGCAGGATCTGGCGTGCGAGCCGCTGCGCCAGCGTCAGCGAATGCAGTTCCTCGAAGCGCCGGTAGACGTGACGCAGGCGCTGGCAGTTGAGTTGCAGAAAGGCGTCGCGCAACTCGGCGTGACCCTCGATCAGGCGCCGCAGGTCGGCCTGCGCCACCACCAGCAGCGTCGACGGCACGTGCGCGACCATGTCGAGTTCGCTGGCCTGGTCGTCGATCAACGCGATGTCGCCGAACCATTGCCCCGGGCCGATGAAGTCCAGCGTGAAGTCGCGGCCATCGCTGAGCGAGGCGCCCAGGCGCACCGCACCGCGCACCACGCCGACCCAGCTCGCGTGCGCGTCGCCGCGCCGTGCGAGCAGGTCGCCGGCGGCAACATGGCGCACGTTCGCGCGGCCGAGGATGGCGTGGCGCAACGGCGCCGACAGGCCCGCAAACCATGGCCCGCCCTGCAACGCGGCGTTTTCGTCGCCGCGCAGTCCGGGGTGGCTGGGGCCGGCGGCCCAGACCGGCCGTGGCGCGAATGCCGTGAAGGGCGCCGGGCGCTCCGCAAGTTGAACCGTCATCGCGTCAGCTCCAAGGTTCAGTTGAACGTGCGGCCTTCGTCGGCCAGCTTGACCAGCAGCGGTGCCGGTTGCCATGACGCGTCGGCGCCGGGCTCGGCCGCGAAGCGGCGCAGGGCGCGCACGACGTTGGGCAGGCCGACGAGGTCGGCATACAGCATTGGGCCGCCGCGGTGCAGCGGGAAGCCGTAGCCGTTCAGGTAGACGATGTCGAGGTCCGACGCGCGTGCCGCGATGCCTTCTTCGAGGATGCGCGCGCCTTCGTTGACGAGCGCGAAGATGCAACGCTCGATCACCTCGTCGTCGCTCACCTGGCGCGGCGCGATCCCGGCATCGGCGCGGTACCGCGCGATCAGCGCTTCGACGGCCGGGTCGGGAATCGGGTCGCGTTGGCCGGCTTCGTAGCGGTACCAGCCCGCGCCGGTCTTCTGACCGAAGCGCCCGGCCTCGCACAGTGCGTCGGCCACCATCGGCTTCATCTCGGTGCCGGCCTCGGCGGCCTTGCGCTTGCGCGTGGCCCAGCCGATGTCCAGCCCCGCCAGGTCGCCCATGCGGAACGGGCCCATCGCCAGGCCGAAGGTCTGCAGTGCGCCGTCGACCTGCTGCGGCAACGCGCCGGCGTTGATCAGCCCGCCCGCGGCCGCGCCGTAGCGCGCCAGCATGCGGTTGCCGATGAAGCCGTCGCACACGCCCGAGACGACCGCGATCTTCTTGATCTTCTTCGCCAGCGCCATCGACGTCGCGAGCACGTCGGGTGCGGTCTTGGCGCCGCGCACGATCTCGAGCAGGCGCATCACGTTGGCCGGGCTGAAGAAGTGCAGGCCGATCACGTCCTGCGGGCGCTTCGTGAACGCCGCGATCTGGTCGAGGTTCAGGTACGAGGTGTTGGACGCGAGGATCGCGCCCGGCTTGCACACTTCGTCGAGCGTGCGGAACACCGTTTCCTTCACACCCATGTTCTCGAACACCGCCTCGATGACCAGGTCGACGTCGCGGAAGCTGTCGTAGGCCAGCGTGCCGGTGACGAGGGCCATGCGTTCCTCGACCTGGGCCGCGGTGAGCTTGCCCTTCTTCGCCGAGTTCTCGTAGTTCTTGCGGATGGTCGCGAGGCCCTTAGCTAGCGCCTCCTGCTTCGTCTCGAGCAGTGCGACCGGGATGCCCACGTTCAGGAAGTTCATCGTGATGCCGCCGCCCATCGTGCCGGCGCCGATCACGCCGACGCTGCGGATGTCGCGGAGCTTCGTGTCCTCGGGCACGTCCTTCAGCTTGGTTGCCGCGCGCTCGGCCGCAAACACATGGCGCAGCGCGCGCGACTCGGGCGTCGTCATCAGCGCGACAAAGGCCTCGCGCTCGATGCGCAGGCCTTCGTCGAAAGGCTTGTTGACGGCCGCGGCGACGGCCTCCACGCACTTCAGCGGCGCGGGGAAGTGCTTCGCGCCGGCCGCGACGCTGTTGCGTGCGAACTGCAGAAAGGCCTCGGCCTGCGCGTCCTTCACCTTCAGGTCGCGCACGCGTCGCAGCGGCCTGTTCTCGGC
>Ga0307509_10003431_pt1 | contig 24071 bp, 26 predicted proteins | sample 10_EM_MG_FD_202245 | JGI IMG/M metagenome (GOLD analysis project Ga0307509, IMG submission 202245) | Populus trichocarpa ectomycorrhiza microbial communities from riparian zone in the Pacific Northwest, United States - 10_EM | ecosystem: Host-associated > Plants > Roots > Unclassified | place... | reverse complement strand
TTCATATAGTATGTGTAAGCTGTAATTGGGGATGGAAGGGAGGGGGATGGATGCCTTCAATAAAAGCTCCAAAGGCATCTTATCTTCTCCACCCATACATATATAGAGGGGCTGCTCTCCCACCAATTCCCCCCCCCATTCCCCCCCCCCATTCCGCCTCCCCTTCCGCACATCACCCTCCGTTCCCTCCCCCTCCATCCCCTAAGAATACCGGTATTTCTTCTGCTGCCACGCCCGGCCATATGATATCTTGGCCGTCGGTAATACTCTTCACGTCCCACTTGAACCGCTGTTCAGGTAGAACAAGCTCTTTTCACCTTGACAAAGGGTCTGAGCTACAATACAAATAATTGTCTGATCTTTGAACGCTCTTTATTGTATCATTGAAGGTGAGCCTGATTTTCTTCTTCCTATTTCACCCTCCATCCCCCTCCCCCCCCATTCTCCCGCACATCTGTTTTTATTTTGGGGAGACTTCTATTCCGATTTTTTTCTCATCTTTTCTCATCTTTTTTTTCTTTCCGTTTCTTCGTTTTTAACAGATTCGGATTCCTATCGATCCTATTTCCTTTTCTTTTTTCCTTTTTTTCTTTTCCCCTTTTCGCCATTTTTTTTTTTCCCTCTCCTCGTCCTGGTCGTGATCACTTTTGATCCTACTTGGGCTGTCTCCCCCACCACCCGACTATTTTATTTCTTAACCCTTCTTCAGTGGCTCCCACACCTAAGAATCAAGAGACACAACAACCCTAACCCATACCTACCTCTCCCATCTTTCAAGACCTTCTGCCAGTCCCACTGTTGCGTGCTCTGCTTGCCAATTTTTTGCCAGTTTTTTCTTCTTTTCCTCTTGTCTAATTTACATTTACATTTTTTTCCTTTTCATTACCCTCTCCCGTATCCTGTATTTGCGTTGCGTTTTCTGTGCCTCACTTACGCCTTACACCTAAAGGAACTTTGCCTGTGCTCTCTGCCTTGCTCTGCTTCGTTGTGTAGTTGCTGCTTTCCATCACCATCGTTTCCCCATCCCTCACCACAAGCAGAAGCGGGACCCCCTAAACCCCAAGCGCCGCCTGCCTCGGTCACCTTTTTCGAACGTAGCAGTATTATACCGTTTCCGACCGACATTTTTGACAGGCCCTGCTTTTTTGCTTCTCCATCCTGCCTCTCTACTTATTTCCTATAACTTATTCCTTTCCGGAGACCCTACTTACCTACTATTGAGGAGGGGAGGAAAGAAAAAAAAGAAAAAAAAAGAAAGAAAAAACGTTGTGCGCCCTGTTGTCGAGCCACATCTAATATTGAGAGGTATAACCCCCCCCCCCCCAAATGCCTCTGGCTCCCTGTTGCTGCTTTGTGCAATACTTTTCCTCTTCTCCCCCCCCATTAGATGGACAGAGAAGAAAAGGGATAATTCTCTCCCTATTCCTTCACTCAGAAGTGTACGTGCCCCATTACACACATAGGGACACTGTGAACGCTGCTCAGTCCCTTTTACCTCTAACTGGCTCATCATTTCACCGCCCATACACTGGCTGTGCGCATTCTCTCTGGCCCCTCTGACTTTCCCTCCCTTCTCTCTTTCCCTCGCCACTCACACATTCACTTCTCTCCCTAGCAGGGCGACTCTAAAGAGAAGCTCTTGAGCTCGATATCTCTCGCTCACGGGTTTCGTTCCTATTACTATTTTTTACTATCATCATAAACCATCATCATCATCATCATCATCTCCCCTCCCCCCCCCCGAAAAGCATCCCACTAGATCAACCTCTTTTTGCCTCCCACCCCGCCTACTCTACCTATATTTCTGGGAACTTCTGCCATTCTTCTCATTTTCTTCCCCTTTCTTCTCTCCATCTTTTGATTTTACGCTGTTCCCCCCCCTAAGCCTCCCTTATTTATCTATTACATTGTTGGAAGCTTTCCTTGAATTTGCTCTAAATCTCGAGTTAGCGAGCCACCCGTCGTAGCTTCCTTCACGCTACAAGCGCCATACTTTTTTTTCCACTGCTGCCCCTACTGTACTGTTGCTATCATCGCAACCGGGACCATCTATCGCCTCCAACCACAGACTCTGTCACCTTTTTCCCTTCCTCCTCATCCTCCTCCTCCTCCTCCTCCTCCTAATCTATTGTCAACCACAACCACCGAGGCCACCATCCCTCTCATAAATAGTCACGTCGCATTCACTAGCTTAGTGTATTGCAACGTTCATCGCCGTCAGGCTTATTTTGTGGGTCGCTTCTCTTACAAATCACCTCTCATTTCTAACCGCAACCGAAAAAAAAGTGGCAAAGAAAAGGGTCTTGCATACAGTCGCGGGCGGCCCTTGAACTTCCATCCACTCCCTTTCCCTTTCCAACCGCGTCGGAGTCTCTCGCTACAACAAATTAGAAGTATAACTTCTGCTTCACCTTCACTAAAAAAATAAAACACCAACAACAACAACAACGGATCCCACTCGCTTTCCGTCGTTTGCTACCTCTTTATCTCTCTCCTCGAACACCTGTGGCGGGACTCCTAAAATTTGCTTTGCATTGCACATAACCTATTCCTTATAGTATCGCACTTTCTCTACGAAAACACGCCACCGCAATAATCGTTACCTCTTTCACCCTTCTGCGGAGCTTGGTGCTTTGATTCAATCTCTGCTTTTGCATCAGCGACAACAACCTCGTTCTTGTCCTGTTGGCATCAGCATGAGCCAGGCAGACAGCAAGGTCGGACAACCAGGAATGAATATTAATGTTCTGAATATGGGGATGGGCGTTGGGGGCCCTGCTGGGATAAATATGAATGGCGGCCCAGGGCCGCGACAGACCCCAACAAGTAACGATAAGGTGTTGCTTAACACCTATATTTATGATTATTTTTTGAAAAACGATATGATTGAGAGCGCGCGCTCCCTCATTAGTGAGGCCGAGCTTCAAACATTACCGAATGACGGCAGTCGACGGCCGAGTCCGGCGCGTCGAGCGCAAAAACATGATCCCGATGGCGGCATTGTTAACGGTATAGACGATAATTCAATGGATACCGGTGAAGGTTCGCAGAGGAAAACCGAGGACGGGGAAGATGGGGCAAAGAGAGGTGATGATTTACCGCGGCCAAAGGTCACTTCGGACCATCTTCACAATTCCTTCTTGTTTGATTGGTGGTGTTTGTTCTCGGATATCTTTGCAGCTCGCAACGGTACAGGAAAGAGTCAACATGCCACCCTCTACGTAGCCCAGACACAGGTGCGTCATATCACCAATCCGTATTTGAAAGGTGGGGGTGCAATGCGGAAAGCTTTGCGATATTAACGTTCTCGTGATGATTAGGCTGCCCAAAGGATGCGGCAGGACGTGATGCGCCAAATGGCCCCCCACCAGCAACAACTAATGCCTGGGCAAGTTCCTAGCCAAATGTTGAATAACCCTGCGTATTCGGGTCGCATTATTCCCGGCGGGATGATGGCCAACAATGGTATGCACGTACCGGACAACACCGCTGGCATGGATATGAGCCATAAAAACCAGCTTGTTCGACAGGCCATGTTGAACAATAACAGAAAGTTGTAACTATCACAATCCCCAACAGCTCATGCAAGCGATGGGACTTGAGCGTTCTTTTTGTCTTGTATGGGTAAGCTTCTTTTTCGTCCTCTGAGCTGACGTTTTCTTCTTTATTTAGAACGCCACAGCAGATTAATGCGCTGAAGAACCAGCAGATGATGCAGCAGGCGATGCAGCGAACTGAGGGTGATGTGAACGAGATGAACGGTCAGCAGCCGAGGCCGCAATCTCCGGCCACAGGTCAAAATGCTGGTTCTCCTGGCACGAAGCGGATGCGGTTAGAGAATGGTGAATACCAACAGGTTGGAAATGGTCGGGGTGCACCCCAGGGAGTACCTCCGGGCAATTCAGCCCCCGCCTCTCAAGCCCACCAGATGCTGCTGGCTGGTGGCATCAATCCAAGCCAGTTGACGCCTCAACAGTTCGCGGCCTTTCAAAGCCAGAACCCTATCACCCAGCATAAGTCAATTCAATTATATGCCCAGAATCTAGCCGCGCATACGGGACGAGCGGTGTCAGCGTTAAAGCAGCAGGGTGGTCCAGCGTCCGCCGGGATGCCCAATATGCCACAAAACCAGCAAAACCACGGCTCACCAATGATGCCGCAAACGACTGAAGGTGCAACGCTGGCTGTTAGCGATTTCTATGCAACAACACCCGGAGGTGGTGGTGCGATGCGAGGTGGTATGAATCCGGGAGCCGGCAACCATGCATTGCAGGACTACCAGATGCAGTTAATGATGCTCGAGCAGCAGAACAAGAAGCGGTTGATGATGGCGCGTGCTGAGCAGGACAACATTGCTCACCATGGTGATAACCAGCGCCGGATGGAGGCCGGGTTTCCCCAGAGCATGTCGCCGGGGAGCAGAGCTGCTCCTTCACCCCAGCCCCAAGGTGGCCCTAAAATGGTAGGCACACCTAAGATGCAGAACCAGGTGGGTCCAGGATCCCCCTTGCCTGAAGGGCAAATCTCGGGACAAGTACCGCAGCGGAATTCACCTGCTGCTATGGGCGCTTTTAATAGCCAGATGCCTCAAGAAGCCCACCAGAATATGCTCTACCCGATGAAGGATTCGATGGGTATGATGGGCAACACCCAAGGCGGAGGGGCACCAAATGGTGCTATGATGCGCCCCCCCGGCTCGCATCCAGGCTTCAGCGGACAGATACCCCAAGGTGATATGCCTCGAATGGGAGCGCAGCAAGCTGGCCGTGGAGGTCCATCCCAGATGGTCAATCCCGGATGGCAGGCTCAGCAGCAGCAGCAAATGCAGATGCATCAGCAGCAGCAGCAACAGCAGCAGCAACAGCAGCAGCAGCAGCAGCAGCAGCCGCAACAGCAACCGGGTGGTCAACAGCCAGGACAACCTCCCCAGGTTGGCACTCCGCAACAAGCGAGGCAAAATTTACCTCATCAAGCAATGCCCCCTCCCTCTGCACCGGCAGGTGCACCGAGCAACGGCCGAACGCCTTCGTCGCCGCAGGTACAGAACCAACAGCCGGCGACACCAACGCAATCTCATAAGGCTGCACCGAAAACTAAGGGTGGAAGAGATGCTGGCAAGAAGGTAAGCTGTTACATGCTGCAACATTTTTCTATTCGAGCTAATTCTAAACAACAGCGGCCTACCAAGAAAAATGCGGGTGCGGCTACGCAGGCTCCAAATCCAGTTACCCCATCATCAGAACCTCCGACGCCGACTACGCCCCAGCACCCGAGTTCGTTCGCCCAGGGCGCCGCGCACCCACGGCCCCCTGGCTTCGCCGGTGCCCCACAAGGTGGAAACGGTACGGGACAACCCCCCCAGCAGAACACACCTAACCCTGCACCCGCAGCGCCACCGGCCCCAATCACCGCACAGGACCCAACAACCGCAAACGCGTTTAGCGAGATGCCCGCCGATCTCTCGAACCTTGGGTTTGATGCATTCCAAGACAATCCAGGCGATGCTTTGGGCCTGGATAATTTTGACTTTGATTCGTTCCTCAACACGACGGAGGATAATACAGGGATGGCGGGGTTCGATGGTCTATCAGGGCAGTGGGGTGATGCTGTAGAAGCAGGTGCTGGCGAGTCATGACTCAGGTAATAGTGGCCCAACACTCACCTTTTTCCGGTTTTTGATAGTTGTATAATTTCGTCATTGGAGTCGAACGGTTAGTGCGTTGGGGTGTCTTTTTTTTCTTTCTTTTTTTTTTGAAATTCTCCGACCAACCATGATTAGTTATTGACCTAACCGTTTTTATTGTCTTTTCCTTTTTTTTTTCCTCTTTTCTATCTCTTGCCTTTTATTCAACTGTTGTCTTTTTTGTCTGTTATTATCTTTTTGATTTACTCTAGTTGCTTTTTTGGTGGAAAGTCATGATTCGAAACCACAGGATTTCATTTTTTTTTTTTTCGTTCTGGGAAAGGAAAAAATGGGAGGTTACTAGGTTATAGGCAGAGGGGGGCCGTGAGAGATGTAACAGCGGCCGTGATGGTAGTAGTTAGTACTGGTAGTTGTAGCCTTCGGCTGAGGGGAAAAAGGGGGGGTTTGTATGTTTTCGTTTTTGCGTTTCTCTTTTACTTCTATCCTATCTCCCGTTGTGTTTTCTCACATCGATCTATCCTCCTATATTCACTCACCTCTGCCGATATATTTCCGTACGTCTTTTATTTATCTACCTACCTATTCGCTCCGCTTCTTTACTGTCTGTTTTCTTTCTTATTCTTATTCTACTTTACCTTATAGTTCTTGCTTTCTACCTATCTATCCATCTTTATGTCTGTATCTCTCCGAGCGCATGAATGTCTGTCTCTTGGTATGTGTGGGCGCGCACGTGTGCTGGCGTGTGTGCGTGCGTGCGTTTTTCCTATGCTTATTTTGTCACTGTCGCCGTCGCCACTTGAATGGATTATGGATGAAAGTGAAAGACAGAAAGAAAGAATCTTATACTCTTGCAGTTTTATTGTGAGTGAGATTAGGGATTCGGAAAGACAGACAGACAGGAGAAAAAGAAGAAATACCACCTTCCCCACCTTGACACACTCGAAATCAAGTGCCCGACCTTTTTTCTTTTCCCCTTATTCCGTGTTTCTCTCTATATCACGTATCTTCCATGAAACTTTCGTGTTTTTACTTTACTTATCTACTTGGGCGTTCTTCTTGGTTTTACCATGTCACACATGCTACCGCTATCATGCTCTATTTATTAACTAACTCTTCTTCTCCTTCTCCATAACTATTCTATTCTATTTATTTATGCATAGTATTACAATGATGTTTTGATTCCTACTTACTTGACTCACTCGAGTACTGAATTACTACCTGGTGTGAGGATTTGGACATCATACCGCTGGTAATATTATGTAGGCTCATCCAGGCTGTAGGCTCGTTTTACCAGTAGGCTGCAGGCTAGCTCACGTGATTGTAAGTTTCTGTCACTTTCTCGCACAGGCTTGAGCTGTTTGGTGTCTGGTTGGATTTCGTTATGTGCGCGCCTGCCGGGGTGGGGGTGGGGGAGGAGGAGTGGTTTTCGTTAAAAAATAATAATAAAAACAAAAAATAAAATTCACTTTTTTATTTTGTTTCCGTAAATTTTTTGTGTCGGTTGGTTCCATTTTTGGTTTCGGTTAGTTTATCCTTTAAATTATTTATTACCGGTATGATATTATCATGATGATGGGGGTTTTTTTTATTATTTTTTAATTTTAATTTTAATTATTTAAATCGTGACTTGGTGTTTTGAAAAGTGGATGTTTATGGATGGAACTTGAGTCGATTAATCTTGTGGTAACTTGTATTATACGGTAATACCCGTAGTATTAGTAGGACTGTTGCGTGCAGGTATTGGGTTACTTGCTATATGTATGTGCATGCGTGCATGTATAATAACACACGGGCAAGAGAAAATCGGATAGAAAAAAAAAAAGGAGGAATATTTAATAGAATAGTTACAGCATCATACTGATAGTCTCTATCTAGATTCGAAGAGTGGCTGTACCGGTAGGTACGTGGTCTATTCGGAGTTCCTTCCATTCTATACTATAGTATTTCTTCAGCTGCCTGTCGCCTATTATAGGTTTAACTCTTGTTACTACGAGTTGTTAGGCGCCTTCCCCGAGAAACGCTGATGGTGATAATAATTAGTGGGTGTCTTTCGCTAGATCTGATGCCAGATTTTTTTTTCCCCCTTATTCTCACTTTGTTTGGGGGTAAAAAGTCGCAGACCTCCCATACTTACTTGAGGTTCCTCCTTATTTAAGTATCTATTGTATTTAAAGTGTAGGTTGGATCTCACGCTTCTGGGATCTATGGTTGAGATCTGCTATGTGATGGTGGTGGTGGTCTTGAAGCCCCAAATTATTGGGGCGTCATGGGTGCTCACTCGGTGGGTTTTGGTTGGGGGGGGGGTTCGGAGGCGGGATTACATGAGAATTTTGTGCATTGAGGGGCTTGGTGGTGGTGCTGTTGATTGACGGGGGAGTCAGTTAGTCGGTAAGTCAGTCAATCAATCAATCAAGCGGCGGTGTGAAGCGGTTGGATATTAAGCTATGTTAGGAATCCGTGATGTAGAGTGTTGTTACAAAAAAAAATAAAAAATGGAGACTCCAGAGGCTTGACTAGAAATCCTTCAACCGACCCCGTGACATTGTACGTTTTCGTGATTAGGTAAGGTAGAAGAAGGTAGGCAAGTTAGGTGTTTATCCATGTCCGAAATCAAAAGGTGACATCCCACTTAAAATAGAACAATTTTTACTCTCTCTCAACGTAGATATCTGTATTCGGGGTGGAGGTCTCCAAGGGTTTTTCTCTCCTCCTCCGTGGCATTGAAATATTTGCTCTTGCCAATATCTCGCTTCCTGTTCTCCGTTGTTATGGCGATGTAGTAAGCCACGCAGGATACGGCCGAGAGACCGATAAATCCGAGAGATATTGCGTACCCTTTGGCGTATCTCGGAGCCTCCTTAGAGATGAATGAATAGGTGGCGATGATTCCTCCGATGTTCCCAAAGCCTATCTGCCAGGCTGTGCCTACTGCCCTCCTTCTGTGGCCTCCGACTGGTAAATCCTTGGTAAGTCATTTGTATTCGGTGGGTGGGTGGAGGAACTTACGATTCAGGTTGAACCAGCATGCTATGACTGGCATGGCACTGTAGCAACCCATCGCGGCGAGAAATAGAGCTGCGTATTGTACCTTTATGTTATCATGCACTGCAAGTAGGATTGAAAAACCACTGATGGCTAGAAATATCGGGAACATCGCGAAAGCAAAGCGGTGCTTTAGGTGATCCGAGATTGTAGCAATTGTCATGGCCAAGGCGAAAGCGCATACCCAAGGAGGCACGGAATGTAGTTGTGTTTGGATAGCTATTTCGCGTGAGGGGGTGGTCAAAAAAAAAGAAAAAAAGAGAGAGAGCAGTGATCTATGGGTATACCAGAATATCCCAAGTCTTTGAGGATCGCTGGAGCAAAGTATGCATATCCTACAAACTGGTTAGTTCTCGGGTCCCTCGATCGAGAGTTTCACATGAACTAACCATATCCGGGCATAACGAGACCAATGTACATCAAACCTCCCACAAATATTTTGTCTTTCCAAGGGTTAGCCATGAGTATTCAGTTTCCACGGTGTTATTCTGGAAGGGTTAAACTCACAATCCTTAAAGACATCAAGGATATCTTTAATCTCCAGATCCTTTTCCCTTCCTGAGTGACCAACGTCTGCTAGGAGTCTTGCCTTGACGAATTCCATCTCGTCTTCCGTTAAGAATGATGCCTCTTCCGGGAAATCTGTGATGAGAAAGTAGAAGAGGAAAGAAAGTGTACAAGTGAGCACTCCCTCTGAAACGGCGGGTCCGTGGTTAGTGAGAGGAAAATCAAGGTATTAAGAATCCCATATACTTACCCAATATGAAAATCCACCTCCACCCTCTAAACCCTTGCATACCATCCATTTTCCCAATAGCACTCGCCAACAGGCCGCCAAAGGCCCCAGCAAGTGTAGTAGAGGAGAAGAAAAAGCTACATCTTTTCTGTGCCTCTTCCCGTTTATACCACATTGCGATGAGGTAAAAGCAGCCAGGGAACATTCCTTATCACTCAGCAGGCGATTCATTCATTCAGGGGGGCATCACTGGGGCATACCGGCCTCAAAAACCCCCAGAAAGAAGCGCGTGGCCAATAGCCCGCCATAATTTTGCACGAATCCTTGGAGGCACGTTACGAGACCAAACAGAAACATGCAAAGCGAGACTAAGTATCGTTAACTTGCGTCCATGAGCACGGGAATTGGGTTACTACGCCAAAGGTGTGGTCGGAGCTTCTTCATGAGGATATTAGAAGGGATTTCAAAGACTATTGATTATTATTAGTTTGGCGATTGAATGGTGTTGGTTAGGGGCGTACGGATATATGGAACGAAGAATATCGTCAGTGCCGTATTGTATTCGACGCCTCCGAGATTGAGATCCTCCTTTAGACCGAATATTGCTGCATTGGAGATATTTACGCTGAATCATTGAAGTGTCAGTTCTAGTCTAAATAGTTGGTAGATATAACCCTTCCCACGAACCGGTCCAGGAAGGCCAGGATGTATAAGATAGTTAAGATGGGTATCAGTCGGAGGTCTATTTTTGCCAATAGCTTTCTCTCGGCGGTATTCTGGCCTGGCTGGAGGGTATCTGTCTGGTGTCGCCGCAGAGGGGAATCATCCATAGACGCAATGGATGGTGAGACAGTAGTGCTTGCTATAATCGAATTATTCGTTAATCTTGTAATTCGCTTCTTATCTTCACAGTCAAGAACATACTTTCGTAGGAATCCATAATATAGCATCCAAGGTGAACAAGCACTCAAGGCGGCTCAAGCCCACAGGAACGTACACACTCTGGGGCACATCGACAACTTATATGCCCGGGTTGTGACTGCGAAGGCAATTTTCAGAGTCAAAAGTGAATCGGTAGGTTGCCGCGGACACGTGAAACACGGAGGAAATACTTAAATCGAGAAATGTAAGACATAAGCTAGACAAGTATCCGATTGGTGAGTCTCCTGGCCCGCCTATCTTGACGTTAGGGCAGCCGGGGGAGGAGCTCAGAGTTGGAAGCGCTATGCGCAATGGGATTGAAGGGGAATCTGGTCTTTTTTTGGAGCTGCAAGATCGGTTGGAGGAAGTTTGGTGCTACTGTAGTTTCCTAATACATCAGCTCAACCCTCAACTCGTATTCCCCAATATGTGTGCTTTAGGGTTCGTGATAGAGACGGTAGACAGTCTCGGAGGAGACTCAATGAGTGTTGAATCACTGCTCTCTGATGTCTGAGAGTGCGCCATATCTGTCCCTAAAGAACAATAGAGAGGTTCTAGTGACTGAGGGTCTCGTGAAAGGTAACAATTGAGACCGGTATCCTATATCCTTGTAAATCTTTGAGAGCAAGCCTCTGCAAAATGGGGGATCGGATAGAGCTTTACAGTGATGCAGGTTTTCTCTAAAGTACTAGTAAGGGGGAGGGTAAATAGGGATCGCAAAGAGAGCGAGGCCCGGCGCGAGGGGAACGCGCACCCCCCGTGTTACTCTATCATATAATCACATGCGAAGACATGAAATGTTTGAGACCCAAGGCTCTTCGATAAACTGTGGCAATGACAAGATTAGGCTAATCGAGTCCCCGAGTGAGAGGCTGTGGATGTAGATGCCAAAACGGCTAACTCTGTGCTATGTCTGGAGATAGTTTCACAAGAGATAGCCTGAATAATTCACCCACTCGAGAGAATAAGGTAGTACAGCCAAAGCACTTAGATAGTATAAGGAAGTGAAACTAGAATTCTTATAAGTTCCCTCCTCACCCTAGGCGAGGTGGAATCCTGTATCCCTCTAACAGTACAGGTTACAGTTAGGTAGCGGACAGAGGATGTCCACCCCCCCTCCTCGCAAAACCCCCACTATCTGTTCTCGATATGCATTTATCTAGCCTAGTCGATCTGCTAAGATTAAGTGAGATTGGGTTTAGAGGCTTCTGCACCCTTAAGGCGGGAGAGATCCCACCTTACTGTCCACGCATAATAGCACATTCAAGATCTCTCCGTGATGAAAACTCTGTCAAGTTACACTGCACTTGTGCAATCAGAGTTCGATATTACAACAAGCTTTTCACCTCGCTTCCAGCGGGCTCCATGCCAGATCCAGAAATCTGATCTGGGTCAAGGCAACCTTTCAGCTGATCGAGTGCTAGAACCAACGAGAAGCACCGGTAGTAAGCCAGGCCCCCTCCCACAGGAAAAAGTAAAATGGAATAAAGCATAAAGCGTTAAACTATCGACGCGGGACAAAAGCCACACCGGCACCGTAAGTGAAGGATTCCCCTTCCCCGCATTGCTCAGCCTCTCGATCGACAGCGGTAGTACTAGTATGATACCGCCTGGGGCAAAAATTGATCGGAAAACCACTGATCCCTGCCCTAAGATCTGAGAGAGCGGCCAATTAGGATTCAGGTTTAACATGAGGAAAAAAGTGACCGTAAAGTATGATACGATAGATGATTTTCCTTCTGATCACTTATGTACCCTCAAAACTGGGTACAACTGTGGAGGCGGGGATTCTTATTTCTACAATATCTGATCTCATTACACTACTAGTATGATACGTGAACTACGATAGTCGATTTTGTTTTATGTATGGGAGGGTCCGATGTATCCTCTCATGAATGATTGACTCCCCTCGCCCCTCCACCGAAAAAAACTCAACAAGCAATAAATCAAGGGCCCGCATGGGGCGTCACGCATCACATCAAAGAACGGACGTCTGGGGTAGGTTGTGCCTACAATGTCCCGGGAAAATTCCTGGAGTTTCTTCGGTGAGGGGTTTTCGGTCCAGTACACCAACGCTTCAAACTCCGACTCCTTCGTCCACTTTCCTTTGGCATTGTTGCTCTTCGGTTCATCACAGCGACTATATGGCGATATCCTAACCGCATTTTTTGTCGGAAATCGCTGTGTCCTAGGGTAGCCTACGGGAGACCAAGCAGCCAGTGTTCCCAACCATCCCGGGCGCCCCGCAGGGTGGCTAAGAACGGCTGTCCTAGGGGTTGACGGCTGGGCCCTTTAGTCTTAACCCAAATGGGATCTTCTGGTAGGGTCCGGCTATCACCCGCAGGGCCCGGCAGCCACCCGTGGGGCCTGGCCGTCATCTGTAGGGATAGGGCGTCATCTGCAGGGCCCGGCCATCGCCTGTGGGGTATGATATCATACCTGTAAGTATTTCACAATCAGACACCTATAGAGCCCTACCGTCCGTCACGGGCAGAATTTAGGACGGACTACAGGAGGGGCGTCCGCCCTGGGAGGAGCCCCAGAACCCCGCATCCGTCCCGTTCTAACCAAAAGACCAACGGGCTAGACCCTTGGGAACACTGCGAGTAGTCCACCTTTCAGGTCTATTGCCATCCTCCAATCCCTTCCATACAAGGTAAACGCTTCACGATAGTGAATTAAGCCATGTTTGAATAGGCAGACATCAGTAACCACATCACCGCCAAGGATTGTGTCATTCCCCAGGCGGACCGCGGATGGATCGCCTATTCCGTGGAGGTTTGCCCGGCAAAGAGGAATTGGTTGGGCTCCATGGAGATTCTTTATCAACAGTAATCAGCACAACTCACTATGAATTGAGTAGGGAAGAGGGGACTCGGGAGACAGTAGACAGCGGGGTAAGATGGAAGTGGTGATGGGAGAAGCCAAAAATGCTCCACGGGAAACTCACAACTGAGATGGATCAAGTTACCGCCAAACTTATTAGTATGTTATAAGGAAGGAGCGAACGGGGTAAAAAGGGCAATGACGGAAAAAAAAGGGGAGGGTGAGAAATTCGGAATATATAGGAGGGAATTCAAGGAGTGCCGTTAGGTTGTGATTAGGGAGGATGGCTCGAGGAAGACAGGATGAGGGGGGAATTGGGCATTATAATAGAAAACGTGAAGGAGGGGAGAAGATTGTGGATTAATAATTATATTATAGTACAAATTGGGAACCTCAGTCTCCCTAAATTCTGCCATCCAGGAATTGCCGGCGGGGGCATGAAATCACGGTCCAACCCCTCCCCACTTGTTCCGCTATGCGGAACTTGCTGCGGAGGAAGGTTGGTAATCCCGTCCCCCAAATCAATGCGTCCCTCCCTATCGCGTAGAGTGCAATAGACTGCGATTTCCCGAATACTGTTTCTAAATCTCGGGAGGCAAGCTGACCAGTCGAATTCAATTTCCTGATCATACTCATCGTTAATCTCAAGCAATTCACCTAACCATAACCCGCTTTCGGGGTTACTGGGCATATCCTGAAGATCCTACTTGGGTAAGCTTGAATACCATAAATGTAGCAATACATGACTTACCATCCGACCAGTAATGCATTTGGCTAATTTAGTGACCCGATCAGTAGCCCAAAATTCGAAATACCAGGTGATTTCTCCACATCACAGGAATCCTTTGTACCTCACAGGCCTATATGGACTATTGAAAACAAAGGGTTCCTTGGTTTCATTCACCGTCGGGAACTTCAATACAGCAAACTGGTAGTCGGTAAGGTCCTTTATAGAGCATTTATAGCACGGATCCTCCTCTAGCTTAACAAGCATTACCAGGGAAACGGTGTCAGTGCCTTCAAGCCAAAGCTTTGCATCCAGTGTTCCCAACTGTCCGGGGGGGCCGGCAGTGCCCCGTGGGGGGACTGCCAAGAGCCCCGGACGGGACGGGACGGCTATGTATAGTCCGCCAGGGGCGGCCTAAGGGCAGGACGGCCGTCTTTGGACAGGGCGGCGGGCCCTACAGGGTGAGATATGTTAGCTCGGGGCGGGGGGTGGACGGCGGGGGATGGCTGAGGACGGCCGGGGACGGTTGAGGACGCCGGGGACTGTCGAAGACCACTGGGAATGGTGAGGGACGGCGGGGGACTGCCGGGGACGCCCGGGGACGGCACGAGTGATGTCTCATGAAGTGAAAAGAATCCGTTCGGTGTATGATGTCAACTTGGCTAGTACAGGAGGCCTAAGCACTAGGACTATAGTCCTCCGGTCTTCACTTTCCCGGGCGTAGTCTGTCCTAGCACCCCCAAAAAGACGGACTATGGGCCGTAATTAGTCTGTCCCGTCCTCACCCAAAGACGGACGGACTGGACGGTTGGGAACACTGTTTGCATCCGCAACAAGCTTTTCATAGCTTTCCGACAGACCAACCTCCAGAACAAACTTCACATCTGTGACGCCCTCATCATTTGTGATCTTGACCGCCAAGTCCGGTACTTTCTCTGACGAATGATAGGTTCCTTCAAATATCTTGAATTTTTGGTTTGCGACAACGGATATTCTAGTTTTGATGGATAGGGGAAGACTCCTCTGTGCAAAGAGAAATCCATCGGACATCGTTAGAACAATATTTTCATGGATTGGACTTGACGTGTATTTGGTAGTAGGCAAGGAGGTGGATGAGTCATATGAATATTTCGGAAATCTAAGCCTGTTTAGCATAAATAAGGGTGCGTTTTGCCGTTCCTCATAGGTTGAAATACAAGGTTTAGAATCAGGATTGCGACAGTGCGCTACCATTTTGTAGGATTGAAAAATCTTTAAAGCTTGTAACGTGTTCTTCACAAGGTTGCCATCACAAAGCCTGATGATCGCATACCTCCCAAGTTCAAAACAAACTCTCTCGGTAGTGATAACTATGGCCTCTGGCAAAGCGAAATGGATTGACGAGATGGTGCTTGCTATGATGAGCTCCCTATTACAGTCGGTTAAAGAAGGAAAGCAAGGAGAAAATGGTTTCAAGAAGGAAGCCTGGCGACAGTGGTTGTGGGGGGTGTGGCGGTGGATGAGGTTGTGATGTTACTCTTGCTGTTGCAAGAGACGGGTTTTTAAAAACAGATCAGACCAGAATGTCCAACCTGGTGTTTTAAAGCCCCGTTCTGTGAGCTTGAACCTTGCAGTTTGCACCAGGAGAACAGCACCACTCGGTTGATTCTTGCATAATTACTCAACCTTGTATTTTGTGCTCCTACCTGGTGGCGGCAAAACGCACCCTAAGTTATGGGATGTAAGACGAAGCATCCTACCCTTCATCCTCAGGATTATCACTGTGTAAAAGCTTTTTAAAAGCAAGGAAATCACTCGTGCAAAGAGGCCTTCGATAATCGAACCCGGGGGGGTAGAAGGGAAAGGGTTTGAATCGGGGCTTCTGAAAATGGTGATTGAAGGGGGGGGGGGGTTCTTTAATGTCTTAGTAAGCAAAAATAGTAGGAACTCTTAAGGGAATTTCTACATTCGACCCAGCTGTGTAAGTATTTATTGCTCAGAAGCAGGGGAAGCAGAGCACCGGTGCCAATTTATTTGCTGCCTCTGCTATATTCGCTTCCTCCTTTCCCTATCATTTTATTAGCTTCTTTGCTTCTAACTGCCTTCAAATATCATTGCTTACCATTTTGTTAGGAGGGGTTCTATCTTATAAACCCCGGTTCGAAAAGGCGCATTCCTTCGATCATTTTTGATCGAATCCCCCCTTCGTTGCAACATTGGTGCTCTGTATTCCTGGCGCCAATCGCGATTCCAAGGGTGTTCCATTTTAATCGGGGATGCCTGCTTATTTATGACTTGTGTTAGTTGTACCGTAAGAACTCAAATAGTCGAACCAGGTGCTACTGTAGCATGGGGGTGATACTCGTACCGAATTAATACCTTCGTTACCGCCAGCCGCCAAGACCCTGCAACAGGGTCTCTCTTTCTGCCAAGGCCCTGAGGAGGGGGCTGTGTTGTACGAGTACGGTAAATGATAACAACCTCTATCACAGCGCAACTACCGTACCAGCTTGTCCTCTTAGCAGCAGCACTCAGCCGCGCAAAAGAAAGTTGCTTAAGGACCCTGCCAGGCACTCGTAATACCGAAAGGAAACCCACCCCGGCCTCGTATCTTTCCATTTTCGGGAAGCTTCTATGATACAGCCACACTGGCAATAATACGATGCTGCGGAACCACCCCCGGGCATTGGCTCCGCAATGTTGCTCAGTAGTAGGAAAGACAACATATAAACCAGCGAAGGCCCCCTCTTTGATCAGATTCCGAGCTCTCTCGGAGGAGTAACCTCAGGAATCATACTAACCTGAGCTCGGGCGGCGAGCAAGCAAAGCAAAACAAGGATGTCCTTCGGCTTCTCGGTAGGCGACTTTATCGCCATAAGTGGCTTAATCCTAAACCTCATCGATGCTGTGGATTCAAACACTGGTTCAGGGGCACAGTACATGAGACTATCGGATGAGTTGAAGTCGCTGCACAGTGCATTCCTGGCGGTCCAGGACGTGGTGCAGAGGTTGCAGCGGGATGAAAGATCCCATGCCTCTACTCTCAACGCGATTACTTACGAGATTGAGTGTTGTCGGAAGTTGATTTTGGGCTTCACCGCTGACACGGAGAAGTATCGCAAGAGTCTGTGTCACGGCGGCTCTGGTAGGAAGGTTAAGGATACTTGGAAAAAGATTAGTTACAAAATCTTTAAGGAAGAGGACGTTGTTATGTTAAAGGACTCGCTGGGGCGGCGGGTCGAGGCTATTAATATTTTGTTGGTGGTGGCTGGAATGTATGCTTTTCTCCCCTCATCCATTCTTGTTCCATCGTGAACGGCATCCGCCAAGACATTTACACCACCCGCTCAGTGTGCCCTCCTGTTCGCTGAGCCGCTCACGGTTTCTCATCCTCTGGGGCGTCAGGCTAATACCAGTGAAAGCCACTCGACCTTGTCCCTAGGGGATAAAATCTCGAGTATGGAGCTCGCCGTGCGCCAGAAACAGCCCAAGATCCCGAAAGAACTCGGCTGCGGCATTGAGGGCTCTATTGTATTGCAAGATGCTCTCGGACGGACCTTTCCGGTACCGTTCGTGGTCTGCGCAACGCCGGAGATGTTCCACGGCTTCTTGGAGCTGTCATTCCGCGGCCTACCCGGTCACAAGAAGGTCCTCTCAAGGGAGTACTCTATCAGTGACGGGGGGTCCCAGAAGGATATTACTTCGACCGTGTGGGCTGAAAATATTACTCCCGGGAGACTGCTATCTATGAGCGTACTGTTCCGTCACATGGACAACGCTCCCAGGGTCACTGATTTCAAAAGTAAGTGCCCGAGCTGTAAGACTCCAGGCGCGTTTAGTTCCACTTTGAGTAGCCGCGGGTGGATTCAATGGTAATACTCTCTCTTCCTTCTTTACTGTCCTATGTTAGTTTGATAGTGGGCTGATATGACCTCCTAGCAAATTCTGCCAAATATGGGCTCAACACTCGAAAGAGTGCCCTGTCAAATCTCCTTTACAGGCACTTGAACCGAGATACGATAAGCCACCGTCGCCACTACCATCCGACGTGTCGACAATCTCGAAGGAGCTGTCCTCCTTCCGCCGGGTAAAAATTGTGGAGGTCTCGCAATTCAGCTACTTGTCCGCCCTACGGATAGCCAAGGAACTAGCCAACGACCGAAAGCTGTGCCAGGAGTTGGTGTGGAAGTTGAAAAATATGGGCGATGCGAGATTTGTTGAGACCGAGTTCTTGGATGAAAGCATTGTTTGTGAGTGTCCGTGCGATGGGAAGCGTGATCATGAATTGGCGGGGCGACACTCGCATCTGGATTCTTTCTTTTCAGCAAAGGGGAGGATAAGTGAGATTGCGTGATGTGATGGGGGGGTTGTTCCGCTGTCGGGTGCTTGGTATATAGTCTTGGTCTTTGGTTTTTTGCCTGGTTACATGGTTTGCAAAGATGTATATATCGGCTGCGTACAGTTGGATTTCTTTCGTTGTTTCTAACGGTGTTTTACGATCGGAATTAGGCCCGCGGGGCTAGGGCGCTCGGGTATATGGGGAAATTAGGGACTGGAAAATAACTACGAGTGATGGGTATGGTAACGGCAGTGTATGTGGATTAATTCACGCAATGTAAAGGTTTTGGGTCCTTGTGATGTTCATAATCTAAACCTTATTTACATGGCATTGTGAAGTTTATTCTATCACCTGGTGTCCAGATTCTCTGCATCTCTCTCCATCTGCCACTTTCGTACCTGATCAATCATGGTATCCAGCGTTTCACCATTCATGAAACTTGGCAGGTCATGTAGACTAAACCCACACCGGTGATCCGTGACCCGATTCTAGCCCTGTAATCAATATTTATTCCGTTATAGTGAAACAAAATCAACATACCTGAATATAATTATATGTCCTCATTTTATCTGACCGCCCAGCATTAACCTTCGCAACGCTCCTCCTCAGCGCCAACTCTTCTGCCTCCCTCTCCGATCTCCTCTTTTCCGCAATCCTACTCTTCAGCACCATCAGAGCCTTTGCTCGATTCTTATGCTGGGATCGCGAATCTTGTATCGCAGCCACAATGCCGGTGGGAACATGCGTCATTCTCACCGCCGAGTCGGTAGTGTTGACGTGTTGTCCTCCAGCACCCCTAGCACGCATAACATCGACCCTAACATCCTTCATGTCGATGATACAGTCTGGGTCCTCCTCACCTTCCCGTAGTTCCACCTCAGGGAATGAAGGCAGGACAACCACATTCGCCGTGGAAGTATGTGTTCTGCCCTGCTTTTCTGTAGCTGGTACCCGCTGCACTCTATGCACACCCGCTTCACCCCGGAAGATCTCGTATGTCCCCGGAGCTTCGACCTCGAATATCGCCTCTTGAACGCCATCCCCGCCCTCCATGCTAGTCAGGGAAACCATTGATAACGGCCAACCGCGAACGCTGGCGCAATACGCAGTATACAGTTTCAAAAGGTCGCCCGCGAACAAACTTGCTTCTGAGCCCCCAGCGCCAGGTCGGATCTCCACCATAGCGGACAGGTGCGCGAACGGGTGGGGCGGTACGAGAGATCGTGTTATTGTTGCAGAAAGTGTGGAAAGTGAGGATTCAGTAGACGTGATATCCGAAACTGCTAGTGGGCGGAGCTCGGGGTCCAGATTGCGGTCCGCGAGCATTTCCCTGAGCTCTCTTAAGGTCTGTGAAAGTTAGTTTGGAGTGCTTCAGGAGCGAGTAAGCGAGGACTGGGAACATGCGGCTATGGCATCTTGATATTCTTTCAATGACTGAGAGACGGAAGCTAACCGACCGGCTCGCGTCGCAAGTTTTTTATCGTAGCTATTCGCCAATTGCTTTTCCAATTCGGAGTGTTCATTGCTGAGTTGCTGGGCTCGACGTAAAAGCCCATCCGCAAGGAATTTTGGACCTACTTCTAGCACCGCTCTACCAGTTAGCATTCCCACAGTCGGCAATTCGTGTTCAATTGAACAATTACCAGTAGATTGGAAGCGAGGCTGAAAGGCAGACCGTAGCAACCGACCAAATGCACAGCGATGGCATATACGAGTGGCCGTTCGAGATATCATGATTGATTGAGCGCATCCCAAACCTGCACCATTCGTCTGGACGAAGGACACGGAAATTAACAAAATGCGGGCAACTAAAGGACCCTGACCCTGTACCTGATCCTTGCCGGGTAACTCACAGTTCAGCCGCAAGGGCACTGCGATACCATTCGGGGCCACGTGACATTCCCCTCCCCCTCCAACCCCGCCAAAATTCCTAGTCTACAGTTTGCGAGGCAAGAAGTACTGCCAGGCCACCCTTCACCACCTTTCCTTCATCACAAGGCCTTTAGACTGCCTTTCTATAAACAAAGCTGATACACGAGGCCGATATTACCCAACATGTCTGTTAAAGACGCTCCAACACTTGGGCATGAGCCCTGCGCCAACTCGAAGGAATGGGCTTCTCAGTTAGAGAGCCTAAAGGATCTCCCAGAGTCCTACTCTCTATCTAAAACCTTAGTTTTTAAGCCAAGCACGTATTCCTGTTCCTCCGAGCAATTCTAGGCCCATCTCCTGGAATTATTGTTTTTGGATGACTGCTCACAGAGGTATAGAAACTCCGAAGACACAAACTGCAATTCTAGTTGTAGTAGTAGCGCTAGAGGACACTGCAACCTCTTCCTCTGAGATCCAGAAGACTCTAGATACCAAAGATACCCGTATGGCCAACGAGGATGCGGTGAATGCAGCACTTGGAGTTAAGCCTATCGATGTATCCCCTCTCACAATCACCAAGGATAATTCTTCAGCTGTACAAGTTCTCCTTGACCAGCGCCTTGTTGACGCACCCAAGGTTGCTATTCATCCTTCGGGGTCGAACACTACTTCATTTGTCTCCGGCGCTGATATTAAGTACTATCTCGAAGAAACCGGCGTGAAAGTTACTGTACACACCTTTAACACAGTCACCATCGAGTAGGTTTTTGTTCGGCATGACTCACCCACTTGGGCTTCGACTAACTCATGAGATAGGCGCCGTGCCGAGGAAAAGCCGAAAGTAGACCTCCAAAAGGCTCCCACCAAGTCGACCAAGGCTGCCGATGCTAGGATCCCAGATGCGGAACTTATTGGGATCACAACTCAGAAAGAAGCCGACTTCTCTAATTGGTATCAGCAAGTTCTTACCAAGGGCGACATGTTGGAATATTACGACATCTCTGGATGCTATATTCTGAAGGTTCGTAGAACTCCTTCCTGTAAATCTTCTGAAAGCTAATCCCATTACTAGCCATGGTCATACGGCATCTGGGAGAGAGTCCAAGACTGGTTCAATATCAACATCAAGTCTATTGGTGTAGAGAACTGCTATTTTCCCATGTTCGTCTCTTCAAGGGTCCTCGAGCGTGAGAAAGACCATATCGAAGGCTTCGCTCCTGAAGTTGCCTGGGTCACTAGAGCGTATATCACACCCTGATGGCAATAAATATCAACTTACTAACCATTTCCTAGCGGTCAGAATGAGCTTGAAGAACACATCGCCATCCGCCCAACTTCTGAGACTGTCATGTACCCCTACTACGCAAAATGGATCCGTAGTCACCGTGATCTCCCCCTCAAGCTAAACCAGTGGAACTCCGTCGTCCGTTGGGAATTCAAGCATCCCCAACCTTTCCTCCGTACCCGCGAATTCCTCTGGCAAGAAGGCCACACAGCACATGTCTCACAGAAAGACGCTGAAGAAGAGGTCCTACAAATTCTCGAATGGTACGCAGGCGTTTACTCCGAGCTCCTCGCCGTCCCAACCATCAAAGGCCGTAAGACTGATAAGGAGAAGTTCGCCGGAGGACTCTTCACCACCACCTGTGAGGGGTACATCCCTACCACCGGGCGTGGAATTCAAGGCGCAACATCCCACTGTCTTGGCCAGAACTTCTCCAAGATGTTCAACATTGTTGTCGAGGACCCATCTTGGAAAGAAGGCGACCCAGAAGAAGCCAAGAAACTCTTCGTCTGGCAAAACTCCTGGGGTCTTTCCACCCGCGTCATTGGCGTCATGACTATGATCCACGGAGACAATAAGGGTCTTGTTATCCCTCCTAGAGTAGCCCAATACCAAGTCGTCATAGTCCCCTGCGGTCTCACTGCAAAGACAACCGAAGAAGAGCGCAAGCAGCTTCTCGAAGGTATTGAGAACATTGCCGCAACCCTATCTAAGGCTAGCATCCGCGTCAAGGCAGATACTCGCGAAACCTACTCCCCAGGATACAAATTCAACGACTGGGAATTGAAGGGCGTTCCGGTAAGATTGGAGTTCGGACCCAAGGATATGGAGAAGAAGCAAGTCCTTTCTGCTCGTCGCGATACTGGCATCAAGGCCGGTATCTCCCTTGACGGCCTCGCAGAAAAGGTCCAGACACTCTTGGACACTATCCAGAAAGACCTCTACGATAAAGCCAAGAAGGCATACGATGCGCATACCGTCATTATCAAGAAGTGGGAGGACTTTACTCCCGCATTGAATTCTAAGAACGTCATTCTCATGCCGCATTGTAAGCCTCCTCTCTAAACTTACAACACTCAACAATCAATCTACTAATAAATTACGATAATAGGCGACAATGGGGAATGCGAAGATGAGGTCAAAGAACGTAGCAAAGGTCGCAACGACGACGACGCGCCGGAAGACGCAAAAGCTCCGTCTATGGGTGCGAAGTCTCTCTGTATCCCATTCGACCAGCCAAAAGGTGACGGTGCCATCATCCCAGGAACTACAAAGTGCCCGCAGTGTGGCGAAAACGCCAAGGTTTGCTCCTCTCCCCTCACCTCCTCAGAAAAAGAGATATATGCTAACGGCGCAAATAGCATTACACTCTCTTTGGAAGATCCTACTAGACATGGTTTCTTATACCTTTTATCTTTTGTCTTTGTCTTCTTTTTTTTTCTTCTTCCTCTCATTAAACGCTTTTTAGCTTTCATTGGGATTGATTGGGGAGTATTTTAAAATTTACTACTTTGCGATGATTACCCAGTACTCCAGGCCCAAAGTAGCGTACTAAAGCTAGCGGGGTTTCAAGCCCGTTAAGGCAGGAAGGACCACCAGAGCCTAGGAATGTTCATCTTTCCCTTGTATGACTAGACAAGGTAGACCAAACAATCCATAAGCCCAGCCTCTCGGTCAACACACACCGGCACAATAATGCCAAGCCTTTCAGCTAGTACAGTATTCGCTTGAGACCCTGCACTCTTTTACAGTAGAGATTGTATTTCAGGTTGAAAGGCGTGTACTAGTACTGTACCGCTTGCAGTATTACTATTTGCCGACAACTATTTCGGCATTGGCATACGGTATTTACCTTGAACGGCTAAACAAGCAATCCAGGCCCTAGACTGTGTGACCCAAGGGATCATATGGGCAACTCTTGGCTTCCACCACCGATCCTCAAGATCGCGTAGGAAAAACACTTCTATATTCTAGGACCAGGGCACATGCTCATGCATGCAGCAACGCTGTTGAATTTCTGAAATATGATAACTACATTTTCACAACCCTGCTCTCTGGCAGACGCTAACAAGATATCTGGACAAGATGGCATTGTTCAACTCCAATGCTGTCAGCCACTCCCCCAATTGGGTGTCAACCTCCGCCTGGTTCTCGCCGAGTTTCTTGTAGAAGTCCGCCCTGTACGGGCACGCCTTCATCGCAAGCGCAAACACGCCCTTGATAAGAAAATTGTGATGCTTCTTGAGCGTCCCATCGTAGGCCTTAGTGAACGAGTCGGTGAGCTCTTCGCTGGGGTTTTCGATATTCCTGCGGAGGGCTTTTTCGGTGAATTCGAGTCCACTAGTAGTAGTAACAGCAATTCTGAGTTAGTTTTGGGTTTTGCAATCGAAGCCCGGGGGAGGGGAGATTGGACGAACCGGTGGAGCCAGAGGAGGCCTCCGCTTGCGTTGCGCCCGCCTTCTGCGATCTCGTTATCGCAGAGGTTTTGGAGGGTATCGGATTCTTTTGGGTGGGAGGTTTGGCGGTCGCGGATTTTCTATTGCAAATCGATTAGTTACAATCTTTCCCTACGTTGCGAGCACCCGGCAGAGCGAGCAGGGGGTAAGCCCGATACTCTATTAGGGTTTAGTAATGTGAGCGAGAAATGAATAGCCTTCCTGTCTATGAGAGAATAGTTTATTTTAAGGAAGTAAAGAACAG
>Ga0307509_10003430_pt1 | contig 24079 bp, 22 predicted proteins | sample 10_EM_MG_FD_202245 | JGI IMG/M metagenome (GOLD analysis project Ga0307509, IMG submission 202245) | Populus trichocarpa ectomycorrhiza microbial communities from riparian zone in the Pacific Northwest, United States - 10_EM | ecosystem: Host-associated > Plants > Roots > Unclassified | place... | reverse complement strand
TACTCTCCCATTTCCTCCATCATTTCCTTCTATATACCTAGAAAATTATATAATAGATCTTGCAGTAACCCTTCAGGGAGCAGAATCTAAGGGGGAGGTTGCGATGTCATGCGATCGATAGTTGCCGCGCGAAATATTCGGTTACTTTTGCTAAGGTGCAATATAAGTGTTCTGAGGCACCAACAGCGACAGCGGATGGGTGGTCCGGGTGTAACTCCGGGAATCGAAACTCATAAAGGACAATGCGGCGCACACCTTATAGCTGAGGTCCCAGAACGAAAACTCTACACCGAATGAACCCCTTGATCGGTGAATCTTAGAGACACGACAGGTAGACAATTTGGAAGAAGGGGAACCAAGTTATAAGAAGCAGGAAGAGAATCCAGCCAGGCACCGAGACAACACAGCCCAATATAATGGTTCATGAAAGTTGGCAGTTGAGTTCGATCGCGTTAAAAGTACGGGAACTGGATGAGGGAAAAACTAGGGTACGGATCAAGCAGAGAAAGAGAGACGTTGAGGGCCGGGAAGGATGCAAAAATGCAAGATAATTTCTGACTTTGCATAACTGGAAGCTAGCCAATAGAGATGAGACTATTGTACCTCGATCTAAGGGACAAGATGGCCCAAAAATACCGGAACCTAGTGAAAGTGGACGCTGCACAGTAGGTGATAGATAAAAGACACCGGATGTGAAAAGCTAGGATACATCGGGTATTCAGACTCACTATCTCGTTTAAACTATCCCTGAGTCCGGGACAGGTGCCGCTCTAGCATAAGGGTCCCGAATATTTTGACGAAGAGCACGGGTAAGGGTAGTAACCCGAGGTGTGGTTTTAGTGACTAGGGTACGCTTGTTTAAAGCCTCTACGCTATCCAAGGCCCAACAGGTTTCTCAGTGAATCTCAAATAGTATAAGACGAAGGTACCATTCCCGATCAGTGGTCAATGATCCACAAAAATAAGTCAACGATACGGACTGCGCAGGCCTAGTTGCAAGGTGAAGACATTGTGCGAGACGGTAATGTCTGGTATTTGGGAACTCCAGGACAGGAGGTAAAGACCGCTTGTAGTGGGCTGCCCGAAATACTTATTCAGAAAGTTTATCTGAGGAGTGCTCTGTGGACGAAACTGTGCGGGCACAGTAATAAACAACCACTGTCAACCAGACAATGCACTTAAAGAGAAAAAATGAGGAACAGGACAGCCCTTAGCGGCCAATCCCGAGTTCCCCAAAATATTATTCATGTCCGGAAGGAACTGCCCTATTAGATGTTGAGGGCAAACGCACGCCCATTCAAGTTTTAGTGGACTCAGGAGCCAGTTTTGTCCTGCTAAGGGAAAGGTTAGCCGAACAACTCAACATCCCATACAAAGTCTGAAGAAAACCTATTAAAATTGTCGGATTTGATGGGCTATCAAGCTCATCGGGTTGCCAGAGATATACCCACCCTATCACGCTCGAAATTGGAAATCGACATTGGTCCCCCATTTCCGCAGAGATTGCACCGACAGGACACTTTGACCTTAGCATACCCTTGGGATGCTGGTACCATGAACACCACATATCGCACCTGGACGAACCGAAAAAATGGAATTTCGAACAGAGAACATGCCGTGATCATGTTGCTGATGAAGCCGTAAAACATTTATTTGAGTATGATGAGACGGTCACATCCGATCCAAAGGCCCAGTATGTGGGAAGAATTGGAAGAATAGAAGAAAAGAATGCTGTGGAGTTAGAAACTCTACCACAAGAATATGCTCAATTCAAGCATTTGTTTCAACCAGAAGCGTCGGAGAAAATGGCCCCGAGACGGACATTCGATCACGCGATTGACCTTAAGGAAGGATCGGAACCTCCTTGGGGACCCGTTTATCCAATATCACAATACCAGTTAAATACCCTGAAAACCTATCTTGATGAAATGCTGGCACAAGGCAAAATTACGCATAGCCAGTCACCTGCTGGAGCGCCAATCTTGTTTGTACCAAAGCCCGATGGTCGCTTACGACTATGTGTGGACTACCGACAACTCAACAAATTGACGATTCTCGATATAGACCCACTCCTTTTAATCAGCGAGTTACGTGATCGAGTTGCAGGCGCCACAATTTTCTCGAAGCTATACCTTAAGGATGGTTATCACCTGATTAGGATTAAAAAGGGTGATGAATGGAAAACAGCGTTTAGAACTCAGTACGGACAATACGAATACAAAGTCATGCCGTTTGGACTAGTCAATGCTCCTGCAACTTTCCAATACATGATAAATAAAGTATTACCCGAATTCCTCGACCAAGGGATAGTGGTATACCTAGATGACATCCTCATCTACTCCAGGAGGCATGCAGAATATGTCGCAATGGTCAAGAAAGTAATTTCGCCATTAATGGAATACCAGTTAGCAGTGTCCATTAAGAAGTCCGAGTTTCATGTTAAAGCTGTTGAATTCCTGGGATATATTGTGGCAACTGATGGGGTAACAATGAGCACGAGAAAGGAGGACTCTATAAGAAAATAGAAAGCACCTGGGTTGGTGAAAGAAGTTCAGATTTTTATTGGTTTTGCCAATTTCTAACGAAGATTCATCGAGAACTTCTCGAAGATATGCAAACCAATAGCTGAAACACTGAAAGGAGACAAGCAGAAGTTCAGCTCGGGACGTGAGCAGAACAGAGCGTTTGAAAAACTCCAACAGCGGTTTACGACGGCGCCAATCCTGGCGCATTTTTACCAGGAACGAGAGACAGTAATCGAAACCAACACAAGCGACTTTTCACTTGGAGCAATTTTGTGCCAATTTCAGGACAAAAGGCTTCACCCGGTAGCATTCTATTCCTGAAAGTTAAATTCGGCTGAACCCAACTACGTGATTCACTATAAAGAACTCGTAGCTATATTAGAAGCGTTCATGGAATGGAAACACTACTTATACAGTGCGGATAAGCCGATTACAGTTTATACCGACCACGAGAATTTGCAACACTTTTTGACGACAAAAAAGTGAAATCAGAGGCAAATCCGCTGGGCGCAATTGCTTGCATCGTTCAACTTCAAAATTATCTATGGACCGGGGTCCAGAAGCGGTAAACCAGACGCATTAAGCAGACGACCGGAGTATCGTGCTGAGGAGGGAGCTGAGCATACTGAACAGTCAATCCTAAAACCAGAACATTTCTCGATAAGTCTTGCACAAGACGAACCACTTCAGGAAAAATTGACAAAACGGATGCTGGCACAACAAACTACAGCTATTCAAGTAATGAAAATGGCAGGCAAGGCCATGTTGCCATCACGAGGCTCAAGGTTTCCGGCAGGACACAACTTATACACTCTGGAAGATGTACTGATCCCAGCAAGAGGACAAAAGCTTATCGGAACTGGAATTGCTATAGGAATACCGCAAGGGACTTATACTAGAATAGCCCCACAAAGCGGCCTGGTATACAAAGAAAGTATAGGAATTGGTGGAGGAGTTATAGACGCCGACTATAGGGGAGAAGTGAAGGTTATAATGTTGAATTATGGCAAAAAGAACTATCAGGTTCAAGAAGGGGACTGGATTGCAGCAATGATCATTGAAAAAATAGATACGTCAGGAATGATGGAGGTGGACAGTCTACAAATGACCGACCGAGGAGACAAGGGGTTTGGGAGCACAGACCTATCGCCTAAGCGAACCATCGCAGTGGAACAGGTACAGCCGATCATGTGTCAGCCCTATGCAGACAGCAGGGAAAACGGATTATTTAGCGAAAACGATATCAGACGAAACCCATGGCTCCTCCAGGGAGAAGTCATGGTGTCAAGCGCTATTATATCCAAAGCTCTACTGCAGGAGTACGAGTTAGAACTTTTGGAAGAAGTCCGAGAAGCGTCAAGAAATGATCTCGAATGGTTGAGCAGAGAAGTGATGCTAAAGATCTAATAACCCGTGGCAAAGAATTGCCTACGAATTGGAAATACAAGAACGGGTTTCACTACTTTAAATATCGGCTATACATATCTGGGAACGATGCACTAAAAACTAAGATTGCGAAAGGATGCCACAACTCGAAGGTAGCAGGACATTTTGGGATGGAAAAAACGATAAAGATAGTCACGAGAGATCTTTATTGGAAAGGACTCACCGAATGGATAAATGACTACGTTCACTCTTGTGATGAGTGCCAACACAATAAAGTTCCACGACATGCGAGATGGGGATTGCTTCAACCTTTTGAAATGGCATACACAGCATGGAACTCTATCTCAACTGATTTCATCACCCAACTACCGGAATCACAAGGCTACACTCAGATTATGGTAGTAGTCGACCGATTCCCAAAAATGGCATACTTTATTGGTCTCCTGACAAATGCGACCCCAAAGGATGTCACTAATGTTTTCCTACGGGACGTTTGGAAACTTCACGGTCTACCCACGGAAAACATATCGGACATGGATGCAAAAATCTCACGAGGATTTTGGCAGTTCCTATACTAGTTGCTAGGGATTAAAAGAAAGATAACAACAGCATACCACCCACAGACGGACGGTCAGACGGGAAGAACCAACCAAGTGCTGGAATGTTACTTAAGAAATTGCGTCAACTATAACCAAGACGACTGGTATCAGCTGTTACACTTAGCTGAATTCGCGTACAACAATTCTGCAACGAATGCACATGGAATGTCACCCTTGTTCGCGAATTACAGTTATCATCCACAGACAGAATGGATGAGAGAGCAACAAGCACAAAACTCAGGGCCTGAATTATACAGCCACTGGATGAAGGCGATTCACAAACGAGCGGTAGATGTGCTAAATAATACTCGAGAGACGATGAAAAAATACTACAACCGAAAAGCATCACAACAGGCAGAGTATAAAAAAGGCAATTTGGTAATGTTAAATGGAAAGAATATTCGTACAAAACGGCCCTCAAAGACATTAAGTCCCAAGCTCTATAGACCCTTCAAAATCATAGAAGCAAAAGGACAACGCGCTTTCAAACATGAAATATCACCTACATGGAGGATCCACCCAACCTTCCATGTTTTGCTGTAGGAACCCTATTGAGCCTCAAAGTAAGAAGGAAGAGAACAGTCTCCAGGAGAACCAGAAGAGATCGATGGCGATCTCGAGTGGGAAGTGGAACGGATTGTACCGAGTGAAATAATCTCTTATACAAGAAAGGTTCGCGGTCGCAATAAGCAAATGCGTGAACGAAGATATTTTGTTAAATGGAAAGGATGTTCTGAAGACGAGAACACCTAGGAGACACCTGAGTGTTTGGAAAATAGTCAGGAATTGATAGAAAGTTTTCACCAGGAAAACCCGGATATGCCGAGTAGGGCAGATGTTGAATAGGGAAGAAAGGTTTTCCTTGTGTGGACAAGTCAACACATGAGGTTTTTTACCCTACCCCGGAGTTCAAAAAGGATTTCAATTATGTTAGAAAAAGGATAGAAGGAAGATCTTAGAAGTATTCAAGGACGAAGCTAGAGGAGAGGGAGCTCATATTAGGCATACCGGAAGGCTTAGCCTTCCATTAGTGAATAAAGACCTATAGTTACCCTACCTTAGGATTCTGAGTTCAAAAGGACAAGCCAACACCCCCCTCCCACACCAGCATTGGGACGGCGCTACATCGGCAGAAGCAGCCGGAGTTGCGTCCCATTACCAAAGTCATCGTCACTGGAACCCTCATCGTAACCCCGTATACATCGCGGCCGTCCGTCCGACATGGTCCCGTTCGCAGGATATATGAGGGAAGAAGGTTGGCAAGCTTATGCAAGTGGTCTGAGCCAAACCGGTCGATTTAGCATAAGGTTACTGAGCACTAAAGACGATGGTCGCGAAGGTGGTCGCTAAGTAACGGGACAGTTTTACAGACAAAGGTTAAGCAACACATTCTATACTCCACGCTCTCGCCATCAAAGTCGCAGAAGTGAATGGTGTTGTTGGATGAGGTAGTTTGAGAAATCAGGCATACCCGCACTCACACACGTCAATCGTATTCTCCGATACTGAGGGAACCATACGATAACGATATGACTATAGAGGGATAATGGCTATTGGAGCCATTATCATGACTAGCCTATCTTATGCCTTGTAGCGGTCATGTGCAGAATGCATCTGCAATGCTGAGAGGTTCGATAACAAAGCTGGCCGGTTTGTTGCTTCAATCATGCAGACGATTCTGGGTATGCAATGGTAAGCAAGACTCTATGCCGACGAAGATGTATCGTAACCAATGAACTGATGGGTGGGAGCACCGTCAGGAAAATTCATGGTGTTGCAATTCGGAAGTCAAAGTGAGATAACAAGAATTGTCATGGTCAAATGGTGTTCGCACTTTTAGAAAACGCTGGAGTTTGTTAGTAGGTACTTGGATAGTAGGAAAGCTTAATGTAGCCCGCGACCACCCAGACGTGGCATATAAATATAGAGGTGCCTTCCGAGCTATTTGAACATAATCAAGCAACGGAGAAGAGATCTTATCAATATAAGTTTTTACGTTAGAAAAATCTTTATCACTTTACCTACCTCTATTTGAAAAATTGAGTCTTCCTAGACAATCTCCGTCTACGATTAATATTATCGGCCTGAGTTATCTCGCAAGACTTTGAGATAGGCGCCCGCCTAACACACTCTTACTTCCTTCCTGGATCTCAGTGAATTTTGTTCCGCTCAATTCAACCTTCTTTATCCTTTTTTTATTTTACAAACACGATTAAAGTCTAACTTGAAGTAGTATATTAATAATAAATTAATTTACCCAAAAATTATAAAATTTAGTTAAATAATACATAAAATCCTAAATAAGAGGTCAATCGTCCCCATCCCACCCTTCTTCAAGTGCCTCAACTGCTTCGCCCGCTTCAGGATCTGAATTAATATCCTCCACTTCGCTCTCCTTGTCTCCTGAAACCTCCAAATCCAGATATCCTGCCGCTTCTTTGTCCTCCAGTGCAGTGCGAGACTCCTGATCCTGAACAAATCCACTGTCCCGCAACATTTGCTTAATGTGTTTTTTCGTGTCCTCAATCAGCTTAGTTCTCACCTAGGAAGGGAGTCCTTGCCAGGTTGCATGCTGCCAAAGGTAAACATCTAGATTTGCCAATTAGTATGATAGTCTTTGGAACGGAGCATTTGGGCTCCTTGGAAATCACTAACTTTGCGCTGTTTGAACCAAGAAATCTGAAGGTTGAATATATAATCCGGAACTCCAAGCCTTCAAAGCATGATACATACATGCCATCGTTAGGCATATCAGGACGTTATTACCACGATTAAGGAACATTTTACAACCCCCCCCCCGCATATTCCCACCCCTGAACCCCTTATGGTACAAGAGTTTTGTGATCTCTGAGGCAGCAAATCGGAAACCGCATTCCTATCCCGGTAAGTCCTTTCCCGTCTCATCGGGGACTATATGGGTGTTAAACTACCCTCTTGTTTACTTGGATGGCACGTAAACTGATCATTTTCCACCAAATAGGTAATTTTCTCCTTTACATTGGTCGGTGATTTATGAGCTAAGTCATAAAGGTCCTGAATTGTGCTCCTGGTCTCGGAAACCTGGTGTGACCTGGCACTAGACTGCCTGGATTTCAACTAAATAAATCAAGTTAGCTAAATCAGGTTGGCTGTACAAAGTCTCAAATGAGACGTTATTTGTTAATTAGAAGACTTACAAAGGTCATTGCCACCTTGCTTATCGCTATATTTCTCCAACCTAACTTGGTAGCTGTCTTTACCCAATGGCCCTCCAGAAGTGTATCGTTCTCACCTGGCTTCACAAAGGGATTAACAAACCATGTGTGATACCGGATCATATTCGCAGCATTCTCAAAGACTATCCTTTCATCACCATGTAAGGAATTGCTTTTTGTGGATAGTGAGGTGACCGGGAGGCCAAGATCGGACACCGGAATGTCCAGATTAACTATATTGCTTCAAGAATGGGACTGCAAAGTTCGGTCCTCTTCAGGAATATAGGGTGAGAGGTGTGATGAAATGGGTCTGAGATGGCCTGAATGTAATTGTGCTGCTGGCCCTTGAGCCGAATGGCTCTGGGAAGGTCGATTCAGAGCCGGTGGTGGGGAGTCCACCATAGTCTTCCTTATAAGCATCTCATTGTAAAAATGGTAGATTCACTAACAAATCTCAACCGGCTTCTGACTCTGGGTGCCTCTTCTCGAGGAATGAATTCCAAAGGACTTTTTCCGGCCCTTTGGGGATGTCTGAGAACATCGTCATCGTCAACTTCCCTAAGTTCCGCTTCCTCAACAAATGAATTAACTCGTCGTTGTGTTTCGGGTACAGGCATTCCAACCTCTACGAAGAATACCGAAGATCTCAATGATGATGCCTGAGCTTTGGAGACCGCTGCTACTGAGTGCAAGAATGTTGTATTTCAGGTTTTAGGGAGCTCGTCTTGGCTTTCCAAATGCTTGACTCACCTCTACAGGTATTTCCAGCCATGGTTGCGTGTTAATATCAAGTATCTGTAGGGGGTTTGAGGAATAGTATGTATATGTGAGAGCTCTTCAAAAGGATAAATAAAGACCCAGCGTCCCATTGGGGACGAATGAGCTTTATGTTAGGATACGGATTTGTTAGGACCCAAGGTCCGTGTAAATCATGGGTATGTACTCGGACCTTCCTATTCCCTTTTGACCTACAAATGTCTCAAAGACGACGTGCACGGTTAAATCGAGGCCGGCTAGAGATTGTCTATTCAGAATTGCCAGGACCGTATTAACTTGCTGGATCACTTGCCCGGATAGACATAACTTATACTTTCTAATGGATTTGATTATAGACAATGCAGTAAGATCAATGATAAAAGTGACATCTGCCGTCTCAAAAAAGCTCTGTTTCACTCCCTACTAATTCTAAAGAAATGACTACTAAAAAGATTGAAATCTAAGACTACAGACTAAGATATAGGAAAGCAGTACAACAGCACTTTCAGGATTAAGAAGAGTATTATCAAGAGCTAGAAATCAAAGCAAAAAAAAGCTAAGAAAGGCTGGAGAAACAAGAACTGCCCAATCCCTGGGAGAATAGGAAAGCTGTATAGTAGCGCAGACAGGATTAGGAAAACAATTAGAAGATGGGGAGAGAAACCAAGCAGAACCAAAGAGGAAAGCCTGTGAAACAAAAGAAAAACTCCCCAAAGGCGCAAAGAGGACGCAGCCCAGCACAAATAAGCCCCAGAAACCTCCACAATTTGAAACAGATGAGAGCCAATCAACGCAAGAAAACCCCACGAAACAAAAGAAAAACCACAGAAAACCTCCAAAGACCCAGTCCAGCACAAACAAGCCCTATAAGAATCCCACCTCCGTCTCCATCTAAGGCACCTTGCACCCGGGGGGTGGGATACCTGGGAAAGAGCAACGTTTTGGACATCTTGTCCTGCATAAGAGCCTATATACCTAGCTTCCTGTTTCACACGTGTGCGGGAGATCAGTTCCCGGGAGTCATCCTGGAACCTAATGACCTTGCGATCATTGCTTTGAATTCACTTCTGCCAGCCTGCATGAGACCTAGGAAATGCCTTTCTGCATATTGCAAGGCACACAACATCGTCCTGCACATCAGAGTGGGAATCTGGCTCGGTGTAGGACTCGGCTACATCAAATTGGCCCGGATCGAGATAGCGCCGATTGTGCCAAGCAAGAGGAGTATTGGGACGAACAGGGTCGCTACTACCAGGTGGGGCAACAGCTGCTTGGTGGAGGAAGCAAGCAACAGTGCCAGTGCTGCAATGGGAGAGACGAAGCCAGGAATTAACTTGATCGTCATCGATCAATTCGGTCTGGTCCGCGGCATCAGGATTGACATTCATCCCTTGAATGTTATGAAGCATACCAATGAAGTGCCTGGGGTGCTCGCCGTCCTCCACATACCGACAGGCAGCTTCGCCGAGCTCCTGCAAAGTGTACTGCCGATGGATCACCAGCCAACTCTTGTTTGGAGTTGTATTGCCATTCATAACCCATAGGAGCTGGCGAGCCTGCCCAGCTACGGTACCCGTCCTCTCAATCAATATTATTCGTACTGGTCTCTCCTCGTAAAGGATCGGTTGGTGACGAGCAACAGCCCTTTCTGCTCCCGATGTACCGTCAGTGCCCTCTGCCTCCTCCGCTTGCTCATCATCAGAATTAAGTCTTGCATTCCAACGAGATTCAGCAGCCTTCTTCAGCACATCAATGATAAGGGAATCCAGGGCGACATGAAAAGACTGATATGGACCATTTGGCGGCGAGTTGAATTTGGCTTGGAAGCCCTGGAGGGTACTGTGTCCGATGGCCTCCATCCAAACCTGAACCCACAAAGTTTTGCCAGCCTGCCTGGGAGAGACAATATTCCTCTCCTGGCACTTCTGGAGAATGAATTGGCGAATGGCTCGGTATCTCCTCCCAGCCACAGTACGTCCAGCACAATTCAGGTTGAGCTTGGTACGGAACTTGGCAGTAGTGGAACGAGGTATCCTAATAAACCAATTAGATTCTATGTGAAAAAAGGAGTAAATAGGACGTGCAGAAGGCTAACATGAATTAAGCGAGACTGTTCTTGGCCTGCAGAAGAAGACGGGAATTCCCAAGAAATCTAGAAAATAATGATCAGTAACTATTCTATCTGGGGAAAGGCGCAAATGAGACGCAGGAGACTAACCTTTTATTGGGCAGTAGTAGCTAAACACAGGGAGCCACTACTGTATCTAGGGAATAGTAGTCAGCTATCGTTTCATAGTGAGAAAAGCTTAGAAGAACTCATACGACCCGTGCGCAAGTTTATTAAAGAACTTATGCATTGCTTTACAGCGCATGAGAAGGAAGCCTGGAAGCCCACGCTTCAAAGGTTTGTTTTTTCAAGGAGGACGAAGAAGGAAAGTGAAGAGACAAATCATGTGAAAAACTTACCTTTGTGGGGAAGCAAACTGTCTTGGCTACCCTGACTGATCTTTCGGTGGGGACCAATGAGGGTTGGAAAAAGATGCCCTGAGAGACAAAGTTACCTTTGAGAAGCTGGAAGCGGTCGAAGGGTTCTGTTTGACAGTAAGTTATTCTATACACTTCAATCAGTCAGTTAAGCATAAAAAGGGTGGGCGGACGGCTCATTTCGGACATCACAAAAGCCTTGGATGAGACTTACCGATATGGTTGGTTTTAAATTTAAGTGAGACTCTATGATTGTTTGCGAGATTTAACGGCTAGATATAAATGTATCGTTGTCAAGAGGAAAATTGCTTTCTGAGGTAAAATGAGGACGATCAAAGGCTGTAGGATGATTAGAAGCTGAATGAAGAAGAGGAAGGAAAGGAAAAAGCCGGAGTAGGCAGGGGTCTATATATGGAAGAAGAATGTACTATTCTAGCTGTTTGTCGTAGTATCAAGAGTTCTAATAATTCTGAACACTTTGAAAGAGACTATTAAACATCACATCTTGACTGATGAGTATTCATCTGGGCCTGTACAAAATAGTACATGTGTACTGTTACTGTGAGACAAACATGGAACAAGGTAAGTTTGTACAGCTGAAAAGGTATGTCAAACAAACATGAACAAGCTTCCCGGGAGAGTGTTAAGGTACAAGGACGGGATATGTTGACTGGGAGCTACTTTCGCTCTTTGGTGTGGGTGTGGACAAGAAATATTAGGGTATGGTATATAAGTGTTTGACATTATGTTTGGCCCTTTCAAAGTTGCCATAGGACAAACAAATTACATGAGGTTAAGGGTAGAGTAGAATTCTGATTGCTTGTTCTACGATAAAAATCAACAGTATAGCTTTCGTGGATAAAGTGCAGTTGACTTAGTGTAAGAGCTAATTTGAAAAGGGTGTCTTGAGCCGCAGAACGGACACAACCTAAGCCCTCATACAATCCGGTCTGGGGTATGTGAGACAAATCATAGCCATACCATAGGTCATTGAAGAATTCAGAAGGGGATTGCCGACAGGCTCTACGACACACACCTTGAAAGTTTTCAAGTTTTTCAATTTTTTGAAGTTTTTGACTTTTTTCTATCCCTCCCTAGGTCTATCTCACAATTCACTCAGAATATAATCCCACGAATTTAATCTCATTTCCACCTTTTCACGTACGATTTATTCAATTACTTGTCGCCTTCAGGTATAAAGTGAATTGGTTGTACAGAGTAAGTTTGATTTTTTCACGTCTTATTTGTACTGTTTTCAATCTAATTTTGTTCCTTACAGAATGGTACAAGGATCTCAATGCCCCTACTGTAGAAAGAAATACAGGTCAAGTACATGGTACACGAACCATATGGAAACAGCGCATTCCGGCTTTGTACAAAGCTGGGGTACACTAGAATGGCCTATTTGTGATGAAGAACCTCCTGCACAAATCCCGCAGCCAGCTGTTGACCTCGCCTCCAATGTACTAGATGAAGAATTCAGTATAATTGAATCGTATACCGGCGAAAATGAGATCGATAGTGATGGAGGCGTTGCCAATTCAGACGTGGAAAGTCTCAATCTTCCCGATACTGATGAGAGTATACCGTGGGCTGCACTACCTCTACCGATGAAACATTCCACTGCTGGACGACCTCTACGGGACGTTGTACAAAACGAAAGATCACAAGATGAGATGTGGTTACCACTCAGAAACAAGATGGACTTTGAGCTGGCTTGGTGGTTTATTGAAGCAAAGGTACTAAAAGATCACATTGATAGATATTTTAAGAAGGACTTAGGACCGGGAGACTGTAATATTCAGTCTGCTTATCGTCTTCTTGAGGCTGTTGATCAGTTGGAATCAGGTATGGGAATGAAGAGCTGGAAAGAGGGGTTTGTATCGTTTAGCAAAGCTGTAAGTAAATGTATCCGCAGATCGTCAATTTCTAACCAAAAATAGGAAATCGGGGACGGAGAAGAGCCAGACAAAACCGCCTTGACCCAAAGTTTTTTTTTCCGCAATCCTATTAACCACGCAAAATATCTACTTGGCCAAAAATGTTTTGCCCAAGATATGGTTTACCCTCCAGGAAAAGGAATAGAATAACAAAGAACCACCTCAGCGAGTTTATTCTAAGATGCATACAGCAGATTGATGGTGGAAAATGCAGGTAGGTTCAGATGCAACATTCCACAGCCCTTCTATACCAGAAATTGGGATGCAAATTGACAACCAGCAAAGAATAGATTGCCGAAAGGAGCAACCCTGGTACCAATCATATGTGCCTCAGACGTCACCTTTTTGGCCAATTTCTCGTGAGATAAGAAAGCCTGGCCAATCTACATGACAATTGGGAATATCCTATTGAGAACTAGGAATACGGTCTCAAAATACGCAACAGTTCTTTTGGCGCTTTTGCCTGTCCCACCGAAGATACTTGGTGTAGCAATGAGAGATGCATCGCAAAGGCAGGTCAACAATGAGATCCTTTGTGATTTGCTGGAAGCGATTTTTGTGCCAATAGTTGGACTGGAGAACCTCGGACTTGAGATAGAATGCGCCGATGAAAAGGTTCGATTATGTTTTCCACGTCTCTCAGCTTGGATTGCAAATCACTTGGAAAATGTCACATTACACAACATTCAACAAAATCAGTGCGCTGTCTGCGAGGTGCAACCAGAGCAGTTAGGATTCTATTTGAGACGTTCGGCGGCAAAACGAGATTATAGAAAATATGAAGATTTTTTCAATATATTCTTTGATAATGATCAGCAAGCAGGAAAAGAACTGACCGATCATGGCTTCAAATTGCTTCCAAGTGTCTTTTGGAGACTACCGAACATTCAACAATCCGACTTGCCCAAACCAGATATTCTCCACGTCGTGTACCTGGGAATATTTGAAACACACCTTATGAAATAGATAATCGGATTTCTCAAGAAGTTTAAACGGTTCTAATCATTCGATGCTATCTGGAAGAGTTTAGCTGTTTATCCCGGCTATTATGCACCAAACAAAGAGCATAGCCGGATTTCACAGTGGACTGGAAAAGATGAGAAATCTGGTTAAGGTGATACTGCCGTGTTTTGCAGCTGCACTATATCGTCCAAGGACCGTAGAACGTCCTATATTCGCAAAGGCTCTGACTGGTGTCCGATCCATTGTTGACTTTACTCTAATATCACAATACAAAAGCCATACCGATAAGACGATTCCATACCTTGAACAGTACTTAAAAGCCTTTCATGATCACAAAGATGTTTTTAAGGAGTACCAAAAAGATAAGTCCACAATGAGGAAAGTGAGGGAGGTCAATACCAGGATTCGGAGTGAAAATAGTGAAGTGCTGAATCAACATCGCCTTTCGGGGGCGACAGCGGCCAAAAGATGTCGAATTGCAGATGAACACCGCCAGGATTTAGATGAAATTATTGCATATATATACGATGAGGATGTAGACTTTAACCTTGTTAAATTACATTTGTTGAGTCACTTCGGAGACCATGTGCGTCGCGTTGGCAACATCCAAATGTATTTTACTAAGTGTGGAGAGACAAGTAACACAACGATGCTCAAGGAGGGCTATCGGCGTTCAAAAAAGAACTATGCGAGTCATCAAATATTACGAACATATGCCAAACTTGATAGGTTCAGAATTCATGAAATGAATGTCGAAGCAGACATCAGACGTCCCATTCAGGACGAATTAGATAACAAACGACACAAACGGCATGTCGGATCAGTAACCAAGTAACCAATAGGTTTCACTTCCACCGTCGAAACAATTTTTCAATTGAATAACACTTTTTACGCAATTATTATAGACGGAAATCGTCCATAGGTTTTAAACATGATATGAACTCGCTTAAAGAATTCCCGGTCGAGATTTGTCGCCTTTTACACACTCAAATATCGAATTTCAGGACGTTCGAGAGGTCACTTGGCACCTTCTTCGGTATACAGGAACCGAGCTTTGGAGGTCAACAGGGCGTAGTAGAAATGATTGGGTTTGGATAGACTCAGGCAATAGGAATATTTATGGGGCATTAAAAGGCATTTATCCAGCTCACCTGGTATCGATAATGAAAGTTCGGGATATAAAAACCGGTTTGGTGGACAGACTTGTATTGCGAGATAGACTCAATGTTAAGATTTCAGGAAAGCTCAACGACATTACGGGGCTTGTTACCATTACTTTGGGGATGGCTAAGGGCCCAACCGGAACAACAGAGATAGTGGTTGGTATCAAAGGGATTATAGGAATGGCGCATTTGGTACCAGAGACAGCAGGAGTAAATAACAAATGGTGGTATGTAAATAATAGGATTGATTTAGAAACCTTTAATAGAATATATTGAACAGATTACAGTACAAAAGTAAATTCTTTGTGTGATCACGGAAACAAAGTAAGGTGCAAAGGAGACGCCAAAAGTACATAGAGTAAATAGGGCAAGGTAATACGAGAAATAAGAAACGGTTAAGCCAATTTTAAGAGGTTAAATGTGGACGATACAAAGTCTACAAGTTATACATGGAAGTGCAATAAGCAAGGTGAAAAAGAATTTGGTACACATATATGGAAACTTTAAAAGCGAGTGGTAACGCTACAGGTTAGGTTCTAAGCTTAAGGAAGAGCTCCAGGGAGGCTCCAGGGGGACGGGGTCCATCATGGAGAAATTATGGGAGAGAGAATTTGGCAAGGGTGATATCAGCCCAAGACTGGCCCGAGTTATTCCGGATATACACAACGGCAAAGGGGCTGTACAACGGCCAAATGGGTCCGAGTGGAAAACCCAAAAAAGAACAGGGGTCAGTTATGCGAGAAGCAATCCCTAGCCAAGGAAACATGGGGCAACAGAAAAAAGCAAAGGATTGGAGACGGCGGAGGTAGCAATTGAGCCTCCTGACCACCATAAGGGGTTTGAGAAAATAGCGTGAATGTATGAGGGATGGGAGGGATAGGGAGAGAGGGTATTACCCGAAGATACAGGGAGATATGTATGTAATACATCAGGCGGAACTATTTTTACTGATGATGGCCTAATACAGTTCAAATTAAGGAGGATGCCAGTGTGTTTACTGTAGTGGACATAGGGATGATTCTGGGGATGGTCGACCTGATACCGGAGGCGGAATGGCGCTGGATTGTCTACAGCCAGATTGATCTGACAACATTTAACAAGGTTTATTAAGGGATCCGAAAGTCATAGAACGAATTTGCTATTCCAGTGGGCATCACCAATGCGGGAGCATCTTAGTATTGAATCTACCACTGTATATACAAAGCATTCTGTAGAATCATAAGATCAAATAAATCACAATGCTGGCTGTTTAGTAGATTACCGGCCCAGAGAAGAGATGAAACCAAAGAAGAAAAAGAGCTACTGCTCTCAACGCCAATGGACGCTGGGAGCGGCAGCGATTTAAATATCCTTATAGACCTAAGGAAGACCCAAAAACAGGCTAGATGCATCAGGAGAAATATGTAACATGAAGCGGAGCCTGGGGGTATTCAGGACACTCAGGACACTCATATCAGGCTACATCACATCAGGAGAGAACAAAGAGAGCACCGCGAGCCAGGCCTAATAGGATGTAGGCGGGCATTGCAACGCAACTCAGGACACAGGGGATGTGAGCGGACATTGCCACAGAACTCAGGACACAGAGAATGTGAGCGGATGTTGCCACAGAACTCAGGACACACAGGATACTACACCGATGTACCAGATGCAGGGTATTTCTTTGCTGATGTCAGCTTAGACTTGGTGACCCCAGTTGACATCATTAGCATCAACGGATGAATGCCCAACTCTAGCATAATATTCACTAACTGCATCACTATCTCCTAGTTAATTGTGTGTATTCCTTTTCATACCCCATATGGTACGCTATCCAGTCCCTAGCCAGATCTGCTGTTACATTTCTGTAGCACCTTACTAACCTCAGGTACACACATGTGAATAGCTCACCTATTGAGTACCAGATATGCAGCTTTAAACGGATAACTTGATACCTGAACCCTAAAGCTCACTAGAAGCAGAACATACCTGGAGGTATCCGTGGTAGCTACTCAGGCAACTGGAAGAATACACATTCCATCAACTAAATTACTGAATGGTACAATAAGAAGAAGGTTGAACTCTATGATATCCGCTGCAGCTGTATATTGGCATGTTGCATTGAAAGATGGCTATCCGAACTAATTACTCGGTATTCAGTGATAACTATTAGTATGTTTGCTTATGGGCTGTATATATTGAAACATAGTGTATTAGGATGAAGTGATTGAAGACTATCTACTGGTGGAGTGGAGACACCCCCAGACGAAATAGTAGTCAGGAGACTCTCTGAGTTCGAGTGGGGCAATTATTTTCAGGGTCAAAAAGTGTTCGCACATTCCTGAACAAAGCCAAAGGATTCCAAGAAATATAATTCTTTAAGCAAGGAAAGTAGCGTAGATTTTAGTATAAATAGAAGGGCTCTCCCCAGTGGTTGAAGAATTATCAAGCAACAGAGAAGAGACCTTAACAATATAACAAGTTATTAAGAAATCTTCTAAGTTGGAGAACTTCGCCTTTTACTTTACCTTATCGAGCCTTCCTAACATTTCTCAATACCCTCGAACCATGGCCTTGTTAGCTCAATACCACTTAAATTGGCTACCAGTAACAATCTCCTCCAATAATCTGGCAGTCCACTTCCCGTCTATTGTACAGCCCCTAGTCAGAGGTATTCGTGATCCGAGACATGTTTAATTCCGGTTGCACCATAGGCAGCCATGGTGTGGTGGGGTAGTGGGGTTGCCTGCGCTTTGAGGTAATGGGCATGTGCACTCAAAGGATCAATGGGCAATGGGCAACGGGCAACTGGCGATGGACAATGGAATGTCCACGATCAACCAACTGTGTATATAAATTCAATAGTGAAAATAAAAATTAAAGTTATGAATAGTTGCTCATACCTTGTGTACCCCCCTCTTTGCCTCCAAAACTGCAGCTACTCTATCAGGCATTGAATTCCACAACTTCTCAAAAGGTTCCTCAGAAATTGTCTCTCAAACCAAAGGCAATACTTCTGTTCTGCAAGTCTATTCTTAACTGCTTCTTTTCCTCCTGGGTACTGCTGGTGCAATCACTTTTTAAGCTTTACCCATGCATGCTAAATAGGATATAAATCAGGGGAGTGAGGGTAGTGTTCCACTACTTCAATAGAATTTCTCTCCAACCAATCCATAACCTTATAAGCCTTGTGAACAGGAGCATTGTCTTGCTGAAAGAGAATATCTTGCATACCAAAAGAAAACATTTAATCAATAACAGGAAAAATATACCTTTTCAAGAGTCTGATATACCTGGTTTTGTTGATATTTTGAGTAATAGGAACTAAAGGCTCTTTTCTCTTACCCCAAAAGCATCCACAAACCATAGTAGAAAAGGGTGAGAATGATGCCTTTTTCCATAAGGGTCATTTCTCTTTGAGAGTTCTTCCAGGTTCGCTTGTTTTTTTTTGATGCAGAAGTAGAATTTAAATATCCAGACCAGTTAACCATTGGAAAAGTCAAGAGGAAAAGTTATTAAAAGTTAGGAGGATCGTGGCTGTTGAGTACAGTAGAAGATACAGTTGCAATGTACTCGGTGATGTGGCATTTGACAAGGTTGCTTACTAAGCTTTCACGAACACTTCTGACTATGGGCTGTACTTGTACTAGTACTACACTGCATTTGAAGTGCCTGGTACCATAAACACTGGTGGTTTGATGCTTGTCAGGAAAAATCTTTCTGTGGGTTATAATATAAGTATCCCCAAGGTCACTAATACTAGCCCTTTCAGCAATGCGCACAACACTATCAGAAACTCATTATGATTCCATAGAAAGAGTATAGTAACATGGCTTAAATATCCGAGTACTCCAAATTTACCACCATCTGAAGGACTTCTTTGGATATTATAGTACAGTAATGTTTCATTATGTTTTCCCATTTAAATGACCATTTTCATTTGGCTGCTATCAGCAGTCAATAAGAGTCATCCTCCGTCTCCTCTACACACCCGGCGATTGAAATCTCAACATCACAAGATTATCACCACTTTTCCCAACTCCACCCCCTGCCATTGGTTCGCCCTAGGGGGTGGAGTGCATCTCCCCTCATCTTCTCCCGCCCTTAGGCTTATCCCTTTGGGCTTTCTTCTCCCTGGGTTGATGGATTTCGTCTTCTTTTGATGATGTTTCCTCTTCCCATCAAGCGTTTACTTTGAGCCTTGCTTAGAGCATCCGCACGGTCGGCAACACTCTTCTCAACACCCATGGTACAGATGGCCGGGCACACGGTTTGCAGTAAGGGAACACACTTCAACAGGCCACGGTCGATTTCTCTACTCTCTTTCTCTTTAAGAGGCTGCCTAGTCAAGACACGAACGCGTTTTCTCATAGTTTCTACAGCACAGAGTCGGGTCTACCCCTCTTGCTCCTCCTCCTTACACGGTCGGATCAGCTGGCACCCTACTGCTTGTCCACCTTTTTGGCTGGTACCCACAACTACCTGGCTGGTATCCATAACTACTTCTTCACCATTCGGACTATACCCACGGTCCATCACGGCTTGTCTCTGGGAGGATGGTATTGCACTCTCTCCTTCTTCTTTTCGAGTGTTTTGCCAACACAGTTGGCCCCTTCAGGCCTCCCCAGGACTTCGATTATGCCGAGCCTGGCCCCCGCGCTGAGTGTGTGGAAATTAAAAGTGGCCACCACTATGTTTGCTTTTTGTTTTTTCTTTGTTCGGATGATCGTGCCATGGGTTTCCCTGACTCTTCCTGCTTGTTCTTTGATTTGATTCCTTTCGTCTATTTTTTTAGCTAGTCAAGGGTTTCTTGTTGGAGGCGAGATGTGCGGTTGGTTCCACACTAGAGGGACTTGTGGTGTTGGCTTTTTCCCAGGGGTTTTTGGGGTTTTTTTATCCCATAGCGTAAGCTGCATGCAAGATTTTGTACCCTAAAACAATAATCATATGATTCAAAAAAAAAAAAAAAAGTAGTCAATAAGAGCCTTTTTGGCAAAGATGGAGAGTGGAGACAATAGTTCCTTTTTGTTACCGTACTATGTTTCCTATATGGTTCTGGCCATCTATAACATTTCACAAGTCTATAGCAACCGGGACTCAGGCTTGCCATCCATTTCTAGGTCAAATAAGCAGCATTGTGTGGTTATTGGGTCTATCTCTTAGTGTTTATTGTACACCCCGATCACAACAAAAGAATATTCTGAACTACTTTAATTCAAATAGAGCACATATTCATATCTGATTCTGTATTACAACCTGATATGTTCTTTAAATTTATTGAACTATGATAACCTCAGACATCATGAAAAATTACTACTATGATGTAAAGTATCTTTACATATAACAATTCCAGATGAAAACCAGTTTCAAATGAAGTATCAAATCTATATGTCTTCTGAATAAAATTTATTCCCTATCTTCTTTATAACTATGCTCTCTTATAATTATTCAATAATATAAAAATTGTAATAATATTTGATTATATGAAACTGTACCAATTAAAACCATAGTTTGAAGCCTGTTACGCACACGAAAATATCTCACCTATATTAGTACAATATATACTGCTTCATCAAAGATGAGTAATGTCCGAACCCTAAAGCTCGCTAGTAGTAGGACGAACCTGAAGGCATTCTTGGTATGTACTTAGGTAACCGGAAGAGTTCACGTTCCTTGAAGTAATTCTCTGATTGGAACGATAACATGTTTGAACTCCATGACATATCCGGTACAGCTACATATCTATGCAGGCTGCTTTGAAACATGGCCATTTGATCTGATCACTCGGTATTCCATGAGAACTATTGGAATGTTTGCGTATGGACTGCATATAATTAACCATAGTTCATTAGAATGAAGAGATCGAAGACTAGCTACTGGTGGAATGGAAAAACCCCCAGATAAATTAGTAGTCAGGAGACTCTCTGAGTTCGAGCAGGGCAATTACTTTCAGGGTCAAACAGTGTTCGCACTTTCCTGAACAAAGTTGAAGGACCGAAAGATACATAAGTTCTTAAAAAAGGAAAGTAGCGCAAACTTTAGTATAAATAGAAGGGCTTTCCCCTAGTGGTTGAGGAGGAAGGAAGCAATGGAGAAGAGACCTTAACTATATAACAAGTTATTAAGAAATCTTCTAAGTTGGAGAAACTTTAAACTTTCTGATTACTTTATTGAGCCTTCCTGACATATCTCCATACTCTCAAACCACGGCCTAGTTTACTCAATATCTCTTTGAGTTAGCTACCCCTTAACAGAGCCTCAATTACAAAATATTTATTTTGCCTTAACCACTTAGCTAGACATAAAGAGTATGTATCCAATTGCTCAGAAAACGTTATTTATCAATCAATTACCTCTCTAGGACATTTTATAAACAAAAGACCAAATAATTCCAAAATAAACTTTTCATCATTCAAAATTACTCTTGCTTTCCAGGAATCTATTAAACTAATAATAATTATTGGAAGACAAATTGTTGTTGAGCTATTTAGCTTCAAAGAAAAATGTTGCAAAATACTATTACAGTATGTTTTGATGTTATCCGGTTTTCTGCCAAGAAAGTATATCACTTGAGATTTGATGTTGCCTGTAGTCTAAAATAGGGCCTTTAATGCTGCCAGCCAGCATAGTAACAAAGGGGTAGATTTTAGGTGTCTACAACATTGTGGCTGAGAGTCTTCAATCCTCCCTCTACAAGGGTTGGGATGGTGATCAAACATGCACGACATACAAATTGGTGGAGTACTGGACACCAAAAATCGGTTCCTTGGTTATCATGATAACTAAGAAGTATCAAATGTCCTATTTCAGACTACGGGCACCGTCCAACCTTAAGTGATGCACTTTCTTGGCACAAAACCAGATAACACCAAAAAATACCGTAGTATAACACCTTATTTGTACATATAAAATAGGTGGATTATGTAATAATATTCTTATATAAACAATTGTCACAAATCGTGACTTTGAAAGTATGGTTTCATATGACTAATAGTTATTAGTCATCAGTATGTTTTATTTCACACTATAAGATCAGTTGACTTATACCGGAAAAACTGAGGAAATTTGCTAAGTCTGAACCAGCATGTGTTACGCCCAGACCAATGAGAGAGTAGAATTTGGATTCAGATGGGAGTTCTCATTGGCCACTTTCTACCAACGTGAACTAGGCAACCACAATCCATTGTTTAAGCCAAAATCTGGAGCAATACGATATCTTATTGGGCCGGAAATAATACATCCTGGTCCGGTCTTAGTGAATTTCCTCAGTTTTTGCGGTGGTTCGCACATGATTCACAATTACCTATCATTATTATAATTTTGTTAAAGTAGTGATTCACGATTGTGAGTCACAAATGATGTAATGACTTTCGCGCATGACTTTATTTTGAGTCACGAGTTTCACTCATGTGAGCGCTTTACTCACATGATTAGTTTTATAATTTATTATTAGTTAAAGTATGTTGCAGGTGACTCAATAAGAAGAGTCCCCAAGGTTAGGATTGTAGGAAGAGTCTCCATATAAAGGAGATTGGATTACAATAGTTAGAGCTCTTCACACAACCATCTAAGTACTTTGTTTAAGATTACTTATGGTTATAAATTAAATATTATTACCCCAAACGTATTATCATATCTAAGACATAGGTCTCAACCAGTATTAAGCTATACATATATCTTCGCAATGAAGATAGCGGAGAAGATAAAGAAGAGCAATAAGAAAGCTTTATGAAGATATTTAAGATCGCGTTGATCTTAAATAAGAATACAATTAGGTCGTTACTTGTTGTTTACCCACTCCTCTAGCCGAGATTGCTACAACAATGAAGTTTACACCCTTTTTCTAAACAAAATTGGTATAAACCCATTTTAAGAAAATATCTTTTTAACCTTTCACTTCATACATTAAGAATTATCATCTTTAATTAATTTTAAGTACTTTCAGAATAATATTAGAGTTTTTTTTAACTCTATAACGTCATTTACGGGGTAACCGATCAGTACAGGGATCCCACTCACCTGTGGCAACCAGTGAAAAATGATGTGTACATTTGATTTTCTCCATGAATAATAGAGATAATACTCTGTAAAATCAGCTACAGGTACTTTGCAATATAGAGAATCAGTAAATCCAGCTTTTATTTCATATTAATAAAGTGTTACTCTGACATAGTAGTTTTAAGAGTGCTTACTTCAAAAAGAACTTGAATGCTTTACCAAGGATACAAAAATTGAAAACCCCCAAGAAAGGTATTCTAAAAGGGATACAAGCATAGTATAAGTCTTATATATTGAGAATTAGGTGGTTTGAATTTACTTTCAGGGCATTTTGTGGGGTGGTGGCAATCAAAAGAGTGGTGGAAAACTACATACAAATTGTATCAATTTTGGCATATGATATCTAAGTACTCAGTTCACATATGGACTCGATTGCTTGAAATATACTTTATTATGCTTATCCAAGTAAGGATAGAAAGTTAAAGGTCAAACAAAGAAGTTTTCCATAATCTATCCATTGATTATGATCAAACTTACAAAAATGTTAGATAAACTCATATTATAACTGAAAACCACAATTGCTAATTGTTCTAACTAACAAGCACTTATCCAATGATCTTATAGAGTCTCAGAGGCCAGGGCTGACTGTTTAGAATATGGTAAAATGATAATTGCTTATCAGATCATATGTTAAATATTTTTAGTTAAATATATATATTATGCTGCTCAAAGGTTAATATATGAAGATAACCTTGCTTAATAAGTTTATAAACTGACTGCCCTTATCTCTTAACAGCTGTAAATTCAAGAATATAGTGTTATCTTTGTAAAGACTTTGTTTCAACATTTTTACAAATTGAAATCAGCTTACCTGCTATCTAGTATTACTGAAGATAATATAGAAGGAAAAAAATATGAAAGGCATGTCTGGTTAACTTCAAACACTTTATACTTGCTTGAATAACCATAATAAAGTATATTTCAAGCAATCGAGTCCATATGTTAACTGAGTACTTAGATATCATATGCCAAAATTGATACAATTTGTATGTAGTTTTCCACCACTCTTTTGATTGCCACCACCCCACAAAA
>Ga0307509_10003429_pt1 | contig 24081 bp, 27 predicted proteins | sample 10_EM_MG_FD_202245 | JGI IMG/M metagenome (GOLD analysis project Ga0307509, IMG submission 202245) | Populus trichocarpa ectomycorrhiza microbial communities from riparian zone in the Pacific Northwest, United States - 10_EM | ecosystem: Host-associated > Plants > Roots > Unclassified | place... | reverse complement strand
AACAGGATTCGGCGAGGCGTGAGAATCAGGATTCGGCTATGCGTGAGAATCCTACATATTGATACTGTATATAGTAGAAGATATATAAGCGACTTTCTTGAAACCTAGATCATTAGTTCGCTAGACCAGTGAGGCGTGAGACGTGAGACCCGGGAGGGACCAAAAAAGGTGCTGCCGCCCCAGACACCAGGCGACGTCGGAGCAAGCAGCACATTAGTTGTGATTACACGAGCGGGGATGAGGGGTGGGTCAGGACGCGGAGAAGAGGTGATGAGGAGCTATCGCTGCATCAGGAGAAAGAAGAGATGAGAGAAAGAGTCTGGGGTAGTCCAGACGTAGGGAGGGCGCCAGGTTGCGTCAGGACGCAAGGAACGTTGCCAGGTAGTATCTGGAAGCGTGGGATGTGGCGGGGCGTTGCAACGCAAGTCAGGACGCACAGGACGCATGGGACGCAGGAGATGAGTCGCTTGCGTCAGGACGCAACACCGACGGATCAGACGCAGGGTCCGTTTTTGCTGATGTTGGCCGGTGAGATGGAACATATATAATATTATTTGGGTTGAATTTCCTTTTATTAATACACAAGGCGTTCAGGTTAGCTTTTGGGCCACTACTTCTCCAACATAAACCACTGGCGGTGGAGGACGAAGGGGGTGGTTCGAGATTTGCTGACCTATCAACTCTGGATGCTTTGGTTTTCTGCTTCTTGGTGGCTGATTTGGGAGGGGTTGGGAAGAGTGGGGTTGGGAAGAGTGGGGTTGGGATGTATGTTGGAGGAAGGTTGGGGGGAAGTGCCACTAGGATTTCTGGGATTGATTTTGGTAACTACGGGATGCGTTGCTGATGTCATGGTAACAGTTTTGCTGTGTCTGCTATGGATCTGCTCGTAAATCTCCGAACCCGAATGTCTACTGATCAGTGTTCGCAACGGGGCAGTCCGTCTGTCCTGGGCAAGGACGAGGACGGACGGCATTGTGTCGTCCGCCACCGTCCCCCGCCGTCCCCGGCGGTCCTATGTAGTTACCTGCCGTCCCCTGGCAGAAGTTGTCTCAGGTCGTGGGGCTCGTCGTCCTTGCTAATGACGGCCGTCCTGGGAATTCAAGGGCGAGGACGGACCACATTTTGCCGTCCCGTCTCGTCCGGGGGTCTTGGCGGTCCCCCCGCCGGGCCCTACGGGGACCCCGGACGGCTGAGAACACTGGTACTGATTAATGCTAAAATTTTAGGATAGATTTATATCTTTGGTGCAGTAAACCAAGATATTGACATGCCCTAACGTTTTCATACCTGACCATTGTTTTGAGTGGTGGCGGGTTTAGAGAGATAATAATTCCTTGCTTCTCTACAGGGTGCTGTACTGGGAACACATACTCACAGGACTGGTGACTATGTGTAAGGAGTTATCAACGAAAGAATGTTTCCTAGGGCACCGGTATTTTCCTAAATTTCTCAGGGCCTTGGGCTCACGAGCACAAGTTATAGTATAGTAGTGGCCTGAGCGACGTGTGTGTGCTGCTGGCCACTAGGAAGCGGAAATTACAGAAATTATCTTACCTGGAGGGCAAGATCTCATGTGGTTTTGTTGGAAGCGCCGAGGGGGTTTCTCACTGGAAGGTAGATTTTCCTTTGGGTTACCATCTCTTGGTTTACTGTACTCGTATCATACTTGAGAATCTCCCCAGGGAGTTGGAATTCCCTCTTCTGGTAGGGTCTGTAAGACTTTCTTCATATTTATCTCGGGCGGGGCTGGGTGAGAAACTTTTCCCTATGTCTTCTCCACTTAATTTAAATGGGGAAATTCTGGATGTTCTAGCGTCGCTCTCAATTATTCTAGTTTTTGCGGTCGTCCTTCGCTGTGGCTTTAGGTGGCGAGCACATCACTACTTGGCAATTCGTACATGAATCGAGCCCAAAAGTCGAGCATTTAGTTGCAAAATGGGACATCTTGGCGCCAAACCATCCGAATATCATACTTTATAAATCGCCAAGTAAACTCGCGGCGGGTGCTATGTCGGTTCGTGTGTAATGTCGGGAAGAGATATACACACTGCGTGTAAGAACAAGAATTAACATTTGACGTCACTCTGGATATTCCAGTCTATACCGAAGTACTGAAGTATACTTCCCATGCGTATCTGCGTTCCCGAAATAAGCCCCGAACCGACACAGCCCCGCCGCGAGTTTAGAGTATCAGATAACCACACACTACTGTACTATGCGGCATCGGGGCTAAATATCCTGACACTACCGCAGGACTATTGGCGCATCCATATTTCTTATTTAAAGGGAAAATATAATTGGCCCGGGGGGCGCCCTCAAGAATAATATCCGACCCCTGAGGACGGATGTCCATCGTTGATCACTGCTAAAGTGGTACCGGGATCTAAAATAGATTAGCGCCGTTTCTAGGGTGGGCGTAAGAAGCTTTTTCGCCCAAGAAATCCCTAATTTGGGTCTAGTGCTTCCGGGTAGCTTGTTTCCACTAGCAATACCTTCTGGAGGGGAGACTGAGATACGCCAACATTTATATCTTATGTTATCAACTAACTGTAAAATGTGCTTATGCTTTAAAATCATTTCAGTAATATCCTTTCTTTGGTGAATGGAGGGGGAGTGAAGGCGGTGAGACTGGAACACCAGTGGCGGCATCGGGAAGCAACATAGCATTAAGAAAGGGAAGAATATATCTCGATTATCCTTTCCCATCCACGTGCTGTTGCGTTCAAGGAAGCTGGCCAACGGGAACATCGGTAGAGCAAGGAAAATGTATATTTAATTAACACGTGGGTAAGGGACTCCGGGTATCTATGCGCCGCGAAAGCATGGACTACGGAGGATTTTCCTGGCAGAGAAGGGCCGATAGGTATAAGACGGGGGCTACCGATTTGCAAGCAAGTGAGGGTGGAGGGCGGGACTTGTACAAACAAGTATGTCACGCTTCATTCAACCACTATCCCTATTTAGAGTAGGAGGTAAGAGGAGATAACTCTATCGTTAATCTCCTTTCAATTTGGAGCTCGGGCGTCTAGTCTACTCGAACGCCGATAGTTTTCAGAGAGCTACGCTATGCTCAAGTCTTGTGCTTGGCCAATGTAAACCTAGGATTGAAGAGGGAGGACCATTCGCATGTTGATTCCAGAAATTGTTAGTTTTTTCAGAGCAGCTCTGTGTGAGGGTGCTTAGCTGAAGACGGCGGTAGGCTGATTGCGATTTCTAATGCTCTCCCGCTAGTCTACAGGAACTTCACTTTCTTCCTTCCTCTCGCCACAACAGTTGGTTTGTGATGTACAGTGTATACTCCAACGGGGGCAGGACGAATCCTAGCAAGTGAGGAATAGGAGTGCTAGTATTTGGTAAGAAAAAGGGTAAAATAAGATAACAAAAAGTAGCTGGTGCTGTTCGCCTCCCACCAGTTTTTTTGGTTTTTTTCTCCTCTGTTTCGTGCGCCTTTCTCGTCATCCCTAGTTGAAGAAAATCCACCCGTATTCTACACCAGCAAAACCGTGGGCCCTCCCTATGGAACACCGGTGTTTCCCCATACCAGCAAAAAACGAAACCTAAGATTGGCTGGTATAGAATAGGTTTCACTACAATATAGAATTGATCGAACCGTATTCCTAGCGATGAGTGTATAATAGCTTCTTTAAAGAAAGGCAAAGAAAAGCAAAGAAAAGACATGGTGATGCTCAATCTCAATATTACGAGTGCCGCGCATTGCCGTATTAAGTAACTTGAGTCGTCGAAGGAAGGGTAAAAACAAGGGTTGCCCAGTCAGTAGGTCATCAAGGTGGTGCTGTACCATTGGGTATGCACAACAACAAAAGCTTCGGCACTGAAAACGTTCATCAAGGTGGTGCTGTGCCATTGGGTATGCACAACGACAAAGGCTTGGCAGCCGCTCTTTGGTTTACATGACAATGTTATTGTATTATAATTTGTATGCGATGCCATTTCGGGTATCATACCTTTGGGAGAGTGAGTGATAGACCATGATGCGACAGAGCTCCTCCCTGGGGCTTTGATTGGATTCATGTATCGTACACATTCTATAGGGAGGGCCCGAGATCGGCTGGTATAGAATAGGTTTTCTCTACTGTATAAGCCTATAAAGATATCTGAAGATATCAAAATATTTGCTAGCTATTGACAATACTGTATTTATGGACTGCATGCCATATCCTAAAATGCTGCCCTCCCTGCCAGGCGCCCTTGGAGGCTGAACTAGCCACATAGTATACGGTATCTATAAGCTATCTGGGCCCAGCCCCCCGCTAATACTAGCCAGCGCAGTGATTGGTGGAGGACTGACGGCAACTCCAACGACATAGCACACGGTTTGATTATTTAAGTTTTTAAAGTAGCTGTGTAAGGCTCCTCTAAAGTTGACTTCCCTCAGCCCTTTGTTGACACACAAACACCAAGATCAGGTAAAAAAGAAAAAAAAAAGACTTCATCTTACCGACATCTATAGTGCTACTTGCGCAATACCGAAATACCAACTTAAGCAGGCCCCAAAGACGTATCATAACCGGTCAGTTTATATCCCCCAAACCGCTGAAACATTCGGGCCCACTAAAATGTTGAACACTAACTTAGCTTATTTGAGTGCTGGGGAACATATCTGCCCGGGCAATTTCTTTTCCATGGCCATGTTGAGAATACTAGTGTGTTCAACATTTTTAATGAACCTAAATATTTCAGCGGTTTAGGGGATAGATGTCGGGTTGGAACAACCCATTGCCAATTGGGCAAAGCATGTGGAGTCTGGCTTGGGGGTGGTGGAAAAAAGGTTTAGTCTAAGTCAGCGCGTCCTTCCCTGGGGGCCATAGCTCCAGCACATATAGGGCCATCATACCCCCGTGAGTTGGAGACCTCCAAGCTCGCTACAACTCGCATTTTCGTCTCCAAACTCGCTACAGCTCGCGTTTTTTGTTTTCCCACCCACCACCCCTGAGGCCTATGGCGCCCTCATTGCCATCTTGGGATATATCGGTGGCAACGGTCCTAAGCGACAAGGACATCGACATTCCCTCTATGCCTCCAACAGTGGACTTACGAAAGAAGTGTGGGAGGAGGGTGGTATTGCTAGGCTGGTGTTTGGTTTCCAGATTTCTCTATATTCTCTGGGTTTTCATTCTGTCTTTATATTAACTATGATCTCAATGTATTTAGTTCGCTTTGCAAAATTGGGCCCATATTATTAGAAAGCCATCCAAACTCGAGTTGAGTTGAGTCTGTGGCCAAACTGCACTGTACCGTGAAAACTGGAGTGATTGAGAATCACGCAAGGATATATAGGATTCCTCTCTTTGGATTAAGGGGGGGAAGCATGGAGAAAGGATTTTCTCTTTGAGCCCTTAGTCAGGGCAAATGGGGGAAAAGTGTAATGTAACAAAACTTACTGTAATCGAGTACTAGGAGAGCAGCCGGCACTGGCACGTCTTATTGGGATTCTCAATCATTCTAGGTTTTACGGTAAATTTGTGATAGGTGGTCTTGGAGGCAGTCCATCGCTTCCATGAGCACTGTAGCGTACTCATGCGAGTGCTAAGTAAAACAAATCACGTGATTTTCATTCAGGTTTACCAACGGTTTTCATGGGGAATTCGGTCTCTTTTTTTCCTTTGGCTCGGAAGGAGATGGGAGGAGGGTCAAGTCCTTCATTTAAACATTCTATCATATCATACTCACTTCCATTATCAAGTAATTTGCGGAATCCAGGGTCACGTGATTTATCATACTGCGCATTCGGCCCCCTGAATACCATACACGTGTAAATGTACTGGTGGGTGAGAATTCGTGGGGCTGGCTCAGGGTTTGCTGGCCATTATTTGGTGTAACTCTATGGAGGGCCAATTGGCTCTATTTTCTTGTTGGAAAAGAGTCAGGTTCCCCGACCCTTTGATCGCTGGTTGGTCTAATCGGGCTCCCCTCACTTACCCTGGTACTCGAGTAGGGCAACCGCTTTTGGGGGAGTAAACCGTGCCAAGGTTCCTGTTGCAATTGGTTTCCAAATCTCACAGCCCACCTACTGCATGCCTAGAAGCTCAACGTCACTTGCAGCTCAGCGTCACTTTCAAGCAAAAAGTCCCCACATGAAACTGGAATCAGTACGGTACAGGGGGTTGAGGGTAAGTGAGGCGAGCCTGCTCTGGTTGGCTCACGGACCAATCGGCCAACCAAAGAGTCGAATATCAAGTACCATTGTGCCAAGAGTTCGCCTGACTTTTTTCCACCACGAATTTTCTAGCCAAGATTGGCTGTTCCTCTGGTTATGATACACACACGTAATTTCGGCCGAATTCGCCTCACTTACCGACAACCCTCTGTACAAGAGCGAAAAACATAATGGAAGAATGTTTTTAAAGACCCAGCGGGAAGGACGTTTAAAGCAGCAGAGAGTGTTTGGTGGCCGTTCGTAATTCTTAAATTCACATACAAATTGAGAGTGACATTGAGCGCAAGTGACGTTGAGATGTTGGGCACGCCATGGGCGGGCTGTGTGAGATTCGGAAACGAATCACAATTGGAAACGAATCACAACAGGAACCTTGGCACAGTTACCAGCAGTCAGGTCCAACCCAACTAAATAACCTACCGTATCATACGAGGGTGGGAAATGTTAACCTGAATAGCCGGGGACAGATTTGGCCGGCTAACCTTAGACAAGATGACGGGTCAACGAACGAGGGGGACAGCGAACGCCAAGCACCAACCTATTGAATAAGGCCAGTTTCTCTCGAAGTCATTGGTGGAGTCACTGAGACATCGAGAGAAAGTTACGCTTTTCAGGGAATTTATGCTTGGCGTTCGTTGTCCCCCCTCGTTCGTTGACCCGTCACTTGTCACTAAATAACTATTCCACAGCTTCTTGCTAGGCCTTTTACTGCCCACACTCGGCGACCAAGAGCAATCCCCCCTCCTCTCCCCAGCCACTTTGCCCTAGGGAAATTCTAGTACAAGTATCACCGGTATTGTATTTATTCGTTTCCCTAATTCCTACACATTCTCTTGCTCTTACTGTGCCCATCCCCCAAACCTCCTCCAAACCTCCTCCAACCCCCTCCATCCCCCTCCAACCTCCTGCAAAACATGGCCCAAGAGCCTCCGCAAGGGGAACTAGTCGAGCACTACAGACTGGAAACGCGGTTTGGGAAAGCTAGTGTTGGCCACACAATCTACTCACCCCTCACTCACATAGAAAAATGGAGACGTGCTCAAGTAATTGGGAGAGGAGGTTTCGGCACAGTCCACTTAGAGCACGGCCCAAAGAACCGTGTTCGGGCTGTGAAAGTTATTAACAAGACAACGTCCCCGCCCGCATTCGACCATACTAGGGAGTTGTTTATCATGAGTTTCTTGACAAAGGTCTGTTTACTTTCCGGGTTGCTTGTTTGTTCGCTTTTCTACTGGATGAAGTACCTCTGGATCTGATATTATGATAGCACCATGTGTCGTTATTTGTGCAGTTCTTGGGCTGGTTCGAGAGTAGCGAAAAGTTGTATATCGCTATGGAGTACCTTGAGAAAGGTGACCTGCGACGCCATCTCGATGGACAGATGTCGGCGCCCATGGCAAAGTTACTAGCTAGCCAGCTTCTAGAGGGTTTAAATTTCATGCATATGAATGGGATTGCTCATCGGGATATAAAACCCGAGGTACTTATTCACCTACCCTATCATAAAAACACAGAAATGACAAGCTAAGTAAGCCTGGGGAGGATAGAACATATTTGTAGTCTCCCTCTCCCCTCTTCGTGTAAAGCTTGGCGACTTTGGCGTATCAAAACGTATCAACGAACATACCAAGCTCCGCACGCAGGTCTCCACACGCTCATACTCAGCGCCGGAAATTCTTGGAGCCCTGGAATCCTCGTTGGAGACATCAGAGTACACTCACGCGGTGGATATCTGGTCCCTGGGATGCGTGATGTTCGAGGTCCTAACCGGGAGCGTACTCTTCCGGATGGAATGCTCCGTTTGGCCCTTCTGCTATGGAAAAGATGGGCCCATGCTTGAGCCTTTGAAGGAGGCTATGAGTGAGGAAGGTGGGTTTGAATTTGTGCGCGGTCTTTTGTCGCCTGATCCTATGGGACGGCCGAGTGCTGGGGAGGCGCTCGATGATCCTTGGTTGAAAGTACCTAAGATCAGGAGAGCGAGGGAAGGAGGGGGTATGCCCGCCCATGCGGCAGTGAGGTCACAAGCCTGTATTCGAGAGTTGCTGCTCCCAACTTTTCCTGGGCTCTTCCCGCGTGTATTCCGCTTCGGCAAACCTCTAGAAAACCCCTTAGGACTCCGAGGACATTCCCGTCTTCAGCTCCGAAGAGCTCTCAAGATAAGCCCGGAGGAGCCACCGGCGGCTCAGTTTGGCTTTCTCTTCTCACCTGACCTGGGACTTTTGCTAGTGCACGGGGCGTTCAGGTTAATTTTCAAGTCACTACTTCCCCGACAGAAGCCGCCCGCAGCGGGGGGTAAGGGGGGTGGTTCGAGATTTGCTGACTTGTCGACTCTGGGTGCATTGGTTTTCTACTTCTCGACGGCGGCTTTGAGGGGGATTGGGAAAGGTGGAGTTGGGCATGTTGGAGGAAAGTCTGGGGAAAGTGGTAGTAAACGGCGACGACTAAACGGCGGACGACAGACGACCAAACGGCGAAACGACCTCTACTCGCCCAGAGAAAAAGTCTGTCCCCGACCTTTAGCGATGCGTCTTCTAAACCCACCCACCCCCCAGCGCCTCGGGGGACAGCCTTTTTCTTTGGGCGAGTATGGAACGAAGCGCCCAGAGTTAAAGCCACACAAAAGACAGATCGCCAACACACAGCTTAGAGAGGGGAGCTCCTCATTAAACTGCTCGCTCATGCCCACGACTCACGATGCTCAACAAACCAAACTAATTGCAAAGAAAGGAGCAGATACAAAGACAGCGAAGCCTTCCTCCGCGCATCCGACCCCCTCCCACATCCGACTCTTTCAGGCTCACGTTCCTTCCGGCCCTGCAACGATCCCAGGCGCATATCCGCAGCGTTTGTTAAAACGATAAAGGGAGCTGCCCGCAGGCTGAGCATGCCGAGCAGCATCAAAGACTTCCAAAAAGTGTTGCTAGGGTTTCTGTGTTTGTTTTGGTAGCTAGGAGATACGTTGCTGGTGTTGTAGGAATGGTTGGAGAGCCGTGTCGGCTGTAGATTTGTTCTAAATTGTTAAATTCGAGCACTTTTCTGGGTTTGTACTTTTGGTGTGGTAAACTGGGTTGTCGACACACCTTAATGCTTTCTTGCATAGAATTTATTTTAGGTATGATATCATGATAATATGATAATACATGGAATCCCATCTGATAGTTGCTAGGGCACAATAATTTGTTTAGGGCACGACCAGTTTAGGGGTCATGACTATTTTGTGAATTCTTGTATCATATGATATGAGCTTTTCCCGTTTCATATGATGATGATTGCACTCTCTGCCTGTATTCAGTCGCTAGCTAGCCAGTACTCGTAGAGAGCCCCATGTACTCGAGCACATCCATATCGTGGTCATTTAACATCTCTGCTCTACTAGTACACACTGCCGCCGCTGAAGTGCTTTTCTCCTAGCTTTACATGTCGCACGGGTGGTACTTTCCAGATGTACTGCGGGATAGGAGGGCTGAGCTAGCATACCTCAGGAATGTACTGCCGTGAGGTCCGTATGCCTGGATTGGCGGTGGTGCCCATTACATAGTAATGAAAGAGTATATAGAACTGTGCTACGCGTGAGTCTACTGTGCTGCCCCAGCCGACATTGGGTTGTGGGCGAGTTGCCATCATTGGGCAGTGCCGGTTCAGACCGTAGTCCCCCGAGTTTCTACAGTCACGCTGGGAACATGTAGAGACGGGGCAAGCGATTTCCCGTAGCAAGCCATTAACGAAAGAGTATTTCCCAGGATATTTATGTTTCTCCAAATTATCCAGGACCTTGGGCTCATGAGCACAAGTCATAAGAATACGCTGAGCAAGGGAAGGGTCTGTCTCACTCCCAGAAACCAGGCGGCGAAAATTACAGAAATTATCTTATCCAATAGACAAGATCTCTTGCTTCTATTAGAAATGTTGAGGGGGGGGTGTCTGACCGGAATGAAGTTTTTTCTTTTACATACCACTACTTTGTCTTGTCCTTGGCTGTGTCTTTGGGGTAATGCTCATATTATCACTCGGTACTGTACCAGGCCGCCCCACACTAAGGTGGGAATACTTCATAGTACCGAATACCTTGATTCTATCGCAGGTCCAGAATACAATACCCGACCCCAAGAACCCCTCGACCACTTCTCATTGAACACGGCTAAAGTGGTACCGGGAGCTAAGATCCATGTGGTAGGTGATTTTGTTGATCGGAATGGTCGGCGATCTTTACGCGCCCCTGGAAGCTCTTACATTGGAGGAGGATGTCTGAAGCTTAATTCTATCTTCGCACTAATGGGGCACTATGCGTCCTTGAATACATAAATTAGAAAACATTCCGTGTTCCTTCTTCCTTTCTGACCCTCACTTCCGTCATGATACAAACACCCATGCCCCTTCTTCTATCTAACCTCATCTAGTATCTTCTTTTACATTCCCTTCTCCTCATGATAAGTTCTCTCCTCCCCCGATACCCACTTCCTTCTCTATCATCGAGGCTATTCACGTTTGTCCTTTATGCAAGAGATAATGAATTCCGGATATATTATAGCCGTTGTTTTCGATACGTCAAGGTCGTGCTTTTGCTCACATCGCTGAGCGCCGGTGATTCATAATAGGTAGGCAACTGTATTGGGGCGGGTGCAGGAAGCTCTTGCGCCCAAGAGATCCCTAATTCGGGTTCAGTGCTCACAGGGAGCTTATTTCTACTAGCTCGCACATAACACCTTCTAGAGGAGAGACAGTGAGAAGCCCACATAAGACCTTGTATTGTTTACTAACTATGAGATATGCTTGGGTCTTAAAAATTGTTTTTTTGTATCTTTTTTCTATAGAACGAGGAGGGTGCGAAGATAGCGTAGCTCAAGAAATCAATGTCGGCCTCTGAAAGAAACATAGCCCTAAGGGAAGAACATATATTATCTCGATAATACCCTCACATCCGCGCGCTATTGTGGAAGATTGATCAACAGGAGCATCAGTACAGTAAAACAAGGGAAATGAATATTTAGCTAGCACAAAGAGAAGGAACCCGGGGTATTTGTTCACCACGAAAGCACGGACTACGGAAGATTTGCTGGCAGAGGGGGGCTCACTGTACTCGAGTAGACGAGCACCAGGAGAAATGAATTTACAAATATCAGTCACTATCTTCTAATAGTAACCATTCACACCTAAGCTTTTTTTTCCCCTAAGATATCACGATTTGTTTACAACGCAACCAATAAAAAAAGGGTGGTTCGATGGTAAATGGCCACTCACAGACCGGCTTGGCCGCGTCCATACTGGAGGGTCCTGAATAGCATTCGGAAATTGCAGTCGCTATTACAAGTCAGGTGGAAAAAAGAAGTTCCTTTTTCTTTCCGATAATTCTTGTCTTTTTCTTCTGCTATCCCGCCAAAACGCAGGGCTATGATACCCGTACCGGTATAGTCAAGCAGGTCTGTGTTGCTCGATAGCCCTATTCAGGAAAGCTAAGGTCTCCAGTCTCCGTAGGGTAGGACCTCTTACTTTGTCCTATGATACCCCACATAATAGATTGTTCAATAATAATTGGTTACGAGGAGAAATTGAACCCCTAAGCTCCCGCCAACTGAACAGGAGTTAATTAGTTCTGACATCCTGACCACTACACCAGCTAGCGGTGTCACCGGGGGGGACAAATACATATCTAACTAGCAGGCGGACCTGGGTTCTTTTCGCTTGAGGGTTATTATCCAATGATTATTAGAAGGGGAATGCATTATAGGAGCCGGTATATCCCCAACAGAGGAGAAATTACAAGCATTGTTCGCTGACGGCTAGCGACAAAATCCTTTCGTGGGAAAGGGGTAATCATGGCCGGAATATTAATGAGGGGAAAAAAGTAGGGTTGACTGATGAAGGCAGGATTTAGAGGTTACAAATTACAGATATGCTGCTAAAGGCTGCCAGCCACTCGTACGTTGGTAAGTGTAGAACGGGGGAGTGCTAGGATACAACATTCATGACTTATGATAATCTCGTGCAGCACATTCCGACCTCAAGTCACGCGTTACGAGCCATGAATGAGGGCTGTAGTAGTGTCCACCAAGAACTGCTTCTGGGAATGTGGGATGGGCACTGTATGGGTCGTATTATGCTGGGCAGGCCTATGTGCATGCGCCCCCTTTGGACACAATATTTGGTGCTTGGCGCGATAATCTTCACGGAGAGCCGGGAGTTAACGGCGGGACCTGAGAAGCTTTCGGTTGTCATTCATTCTCTATCACTCGACACAGTATATTCGAGTGGGAATTTCTCACTCCTCCGACCGGTACACCAAGGCTAGTATGGTACAAAGCTCTAACTAATCCTAACAATCAACCTTTTCACAGCCGAGCCCAGAGACGCTAAACTACGTTACTCCTAGCAAACATACAAGCACCCAAACAACCGTAACACAATACCTATTTCGCGCGGATAACCACGCAAGCGTCGTATGATTAGCCTCCTTGTCTAAATCTTGCCAGCCTGCTAACCGGAGCGGCTCCGCTGACCAATCTGCAAAGAGGTAAACAAACGGTTAACAGTAGCCCATGAAAATTACGGAATATAGGAATACGTACTTCTCCAGAAGCACTGGCCCATTAATCGGATTAACGCTAGCATACCGCCTCATCCTAGTATCAATACTATAAAACTCTTCCGCATTGTCAGACTGCAGCAGGTCAATAGTCTGCCTTAACTCTTCAAATATAGTCGGCAGCAGAGGCTCGTTAAGGCTATCCACAAATTCCATTAGGTAGCGAATGTCCATATCCAGCGCCGCAACGGCATTCTTGTTAATCTTCTTGACAGAGTCTGACATCGGCAGGGCTAGTATCGACGTAGCAATGTGGCTCAGCGCGTCAAAGTAGATAAAGCCCTTGATGTCTTTTGGCAATCCCAAGAGTGTGGAACTCATAATGTTACGCATCCACAAGGTCATCTGCTGGAGGTATTCGCTGGGCTCTTCAAGTTTCTTGGTTGCCATCCAGTCATACTCCGCTGTCTCTACGAGGTCGTCGATTTTGCTATTGACTAGCTCGAAGATACGCTTTTCAGCAGTCTTTTTTTCGGATCGGAAGCGCTCTGTGGCTTTTAGGGAGATGCTACCACCGTGGTTAGACTGGCGCGCCTCTGCTAAGAGCATCTCTAATTCGTGGCAGGCGTATTCGAATTGCTCAAGGTTGATAAGGATTTGGACGATTTGACCAAGGTATTTGGATGTTAAGCGTTCGACCAAGGAGGTGCAGACTTGGTTGCAGAGGAGCTCATCGAGGGACTGTGATTGTTAATATATAAGGCGTGGGTGGTGTGGGAAAAAGACTAACGGATTTAAGTTCTTCATCGATAGCACTCTGGTGCGTGAAATATTCGTCGGAGAAGAAGTAATATTTGTTTAGGAAATTTCGGATGTCAATGCAACATAGTGGATACATTTGAGAGAACGGCAACACGATAGGAAACCTGAAAATTCCCAGGAGTTAGTCACGAATCAGCCTATTGGTTTACGGAATATACGTACTCTAACTGGTCACGTTCCTTGTCCGGCTTATACCAGCTGACATTAACGACATTATCATATTCTTCAAGGGAGTTAATCGGCATAGGCATATAATCATCGCTCGTAACGATCTAATAGAGTGTAAGCATTTAGTGCAAGGTACTGTGACTGCCACCACTTACTTCTTTGAAATCAGCACTGAACTCCATCTTGAGCCGCTGAGAATACTTTTCAAAGAGGACCAGCAAAAAGCTATCCAAAGCCTCTACAGAGTAATCCCAACTCTAGTTGTGAGGTTAATACTAGCGCGTTCCATAAGAACAGGGTGGAGTTTTGCTTACATCCATTGTTTGTATAAAGAGGGCAAGAACATTCTTGATTCTTAATAGGGCATCGGCCTGTGTAATGTTATCCAATGCGGGGGTGATAATATTGATCGCCTTCTTGCACATTGAATCCCAGAGTTCATCGACCTATAATTCCAGAGATGAGCAACGGTCAAATTAACGTCGGAGAGCTTGAAGTTGCACTAACGTCAACTGCCGAACGAAAACTAATAGTCTTCTTCATAGTAGCTCGCTCAATTATAGCGAAACCACAGATGTCCTCCAGTAACTTATTAAGACTGGATATATCTTCATTCGATAGAGTCAATGACCCGGACAGCAATAGCTCCTTTTGCTGCCTCCTGACGTTGGCGTAGGTGACTCTAAACTCGTCCCGTTCCCCCAGAGCTTCATGGATATGCAAACACTCAAACAGTGGTGTAAAATCGATGTTAACGTTTTCATTGTCAAGGACATCAAATTCCTCTCGCTCATCTAGAACTAGCTCGATCGCAGAATTGAGTTTAAAAGAGCCTTGTGCGCGACAATTAGAACACAACTACCCAACCCACACTAAGGACAAGGCTCACGTAGATATGGCGACTTCTCAATTCTTTCCTTCTGCCTTCGCCGCCGTAGCTCCGTTTGATCAAAGGCAACCTGACCCAGAAGCACCGAGCTTTCACGAATCCTATAGAGCCAGCTATTTAAGTCTGTCATAACCGCCTCTTTCACCATCCCTTGCATCGCAGGAACCGACTTCTGTATCATATCTGCAACATCATACTGCATCACCTCCTTAAGGTGAACATTCTGTAATTCGTCCAGAGTCCTCAAAGCAGCATAATGCTTTTTCTGCTTCAATAGATCACCCACCCGGTTTGCCAACCCCAATACCTCCAAGCATAGTCTCAGAGCTTGCGTCGCTTCGTCAATGTTCTGTCGGACGTCTCGCGAGTCCACGAGCGCCTTCTTCTGCTCTACCAGCTTGTCCGTTGACTTCTGTATCGATTGGTTGAGCTTTAAAATCTCCTCTGTCAAGTCCACGGTCCCTCTCCGTACGTTCAGGAGCTGGTTGACAGACGAGACGAAATCCTGGTGGTTGTTATTGCACAGTCGCTCGATTTCAGATTCACGTTCGCTGGAGAACCGATCGAGCTCGTCCATAAGGAGATCTTCACGGCCGGCAGAGCAGGCATCTTTTATGGTGCTGATTAATTGGTCGAGGTAATCGGTTTCTGAAGGAGCGAGAAGAATCTGTTATGGTTAGCTAGGAAGAGCTATAGACAGGCGAATAGAGGGTGCAACGTGCGTGATTGACGGTTGAAGCAAGAGTAGCGGACATGATGGATGATGCGGACCGCTATGGCGAGATGGTAGAAGCTCTGTAAAATATCAAGCGTGTAATCAAGACAATTCTTCCTTGCGAACGGGCTCCAGGATTGTCGAATCCGCAGGGGGGTAACCCTCCCGTGATTGTGAGTGGCAGAGGCTCTGCGGGTTAAAATTGCCAAGACATGAGAGCTCGTGTAACCCTAAAGCCAAGAGCCCCTGCAGCCTGGTGAAGCTGCTAAAGCAGGGTAAGTTTGCTCATCTCCGTCATCAAGGGTCCAACAACCATTGCGATAAAAAGAACATCAAAAGCTAACTCTCCTACGAGTAGTCTCAATTTTCTCCCACTCTTACCCCGCCCTTCCTCATAATTACACCTTCTTACCCCCTAAGCTAACCGAAATTCGTCCTCACGATAAAATGACTGACAGACCTCAGCCGGCCGTTTACCTAGTCTCGGGCAGTGGACCCACCACCGTCGCCATAGCACAAATCGAATTGAGGAATGTTTTCACCTTCCACGCCATCTGGAAATGGATTCTTTCCAAACAGCCCCAGTATATCGGAAAGCCCATGGTTATAGAGAACCGTTTTTTCGTCGAAACCGAAATCGTGGCTCACGATCAAGAATTGCCAGTTGGAAGCACTGGGTTTCACCGCATTTTTGACGATGCGTCCTGGGACGACTGCAAGATCGATCTCCTCGCCCACAACATTCCCGATTTCCCCGGAGCCGCAAACCGCAAGCCTATATTCAGCGTCAGGGTCCTCCAGCCTGATGTTGACGTGTTTGATTTTCAGAATAGGGAGGTTGTGTTCTACTCTGTTTGGAAACTGCTCAATATAATTAACTCCCCCTCTCCCCCCGATGAGATGTTTCAGCCCGGAGGTCATCTCCTGGCATACCTCCAGGCTCTTGGGGAGAGAGGCCAACAGAAGTAGCACCACCACTATCCGATTCTCTCCTCCCATACCTGTTTCATTACAACCTAGGCCTACGAAAACTCCATCGGAAATGAAAGCCAAAATAGTAACCTTATATCATAGAACAAGGAAGAATTGGCCTAGAAGAAAGAGGAGAGAAGAAAAGAGAGACCACAATTAGCGAGGCAAGGCATAAATTCGAATCCCCAAATACTAAGAGCAAGTATCAACTTTACCTATAATACACAAAACGTAGATCTTCGTAACCCGTAAACAAATTAAATCTTTTTCTATAGCTAACGGCTAGCAATAAAAATACTCTCTTATCTCTTCATACCATTTATTCACATGTGAGACAAATAAACTTTAACAGGACAGGGACTGTGCCCGCGCCTATGGCCCATCAACCCACGAGAATCATCCAGGGCCCCTAAATTTTCACACATGTGATCCAATGTACCCCTTCAAATAGTTACACTTGCGCTGTACTTCCGGACCCAGTGAAGTGGGGGGTGGAGACTTCTAGAGGCGCCTATTGCACTAATTATCACTCGGTAATCACCTCATCTCCGTCTTAGTCTACAATTACCGACCCGAGCGGGGAAAAATCAAAGCCCAATTCCCTCATTGCTTGAACCCCTCGTTATTCCCGCCTGTCATAACGGATTGGGGTCCTACCAGGAGGCAAATAGCACAAAAGAAGCAATGTGTCCTGAGCGTTTTTACCTACCATCAATGGGAATATTATGCCGTTGTATCAAGGGGTTTGGGCTCCCGTTGGGAACCGTCATGAAGAATCTTGGGGGATTTGTGAGAACTCAGTATATTGCGACATTTCTACAATTTCGAAAACCTCAATTTTTACCAATCTTGGTGGTCGGATGGGCCATGGGCTAGAGGGTTGTTTCGCACTGGTGAGCTGCTGGCGCAGGGTGACGAGGAAGAAAACTTTTGTTTGTTACACCATGGGTTAGTGGTTTAAGACACCAATCCAGGGACTACACACACTAATTGACTACTGTACGTAAAGCTGCTAGTACAGGCGTAGGTGAAACAAATTCTGAAGAGACAGGAAGGGAAGAAAAAGAATGAAGGGAGGGGGGGGGGGGGAAGAGTCGGGCACATTGACTCAAAGCATAAACGAATTTCCAAGAACAACTATTCCCCCACCATCTCCATCCCCTCCCCACATTATTGGGGTAAGCAAGAGCTACTTAATTCTGAATGACCGGTCTGGCGATACGGGAATGCCCGAACGGGGTAATATAGACGTGACTGGCGGAGGGAGCAGCCCCCGTTGGAGAAGCCGGGGCTTCGGTTTCGGCGGCACCAGCCTCAGGGGCCACGGTGGGGGCTGACACGTAAACTTTAGTGAGGGTAGTAAGGGGATGCGTAGTCCTGCGTTCGAGGTATTCCTCCTGGTCACCCTCTTCGGTATCGAGGAGGACCTCGGGAAGCAAGTGGGTAGGAACAGCATAGTCAGGAGTATCGCCGATAGTGGTGGGAGCAGTCTTGAAGCGGTTCAGTAGATATGCACCGGAATCAACGTCGTCAACATCTTCGGCTGCAGTGGTGTTGTCCGGGATGATTAGGATCTTGACGTGCCTGTTGAAGCGGTCAGGAATAGGCTGGTGAGGCTTTGCGGTGGTGATAGGTTCGGCAACATGCCTACGGTGAGGAGCATTTACCCAAGCTTCCTTGAGACGCTCATCCTCACCGTTCTCTTGAACGGGGTAGTCGGATTCCTCCTCGACGGCGGGGCTGTCGAGTTCGGCTTGGGCTTCTTGCTCCTCCTCCTCCTCCTCCTCCTCCTCGGGAATGGAAAGGGCGGGCTGGACTAACTGTGCGGACTCTTCGTCTTCACCAGCGATGCTAGGAAGGACACCTCTCTTTTCAATCGGTGCGATATCCTCAACTTCATAGGGTTCTCGTTCAGCTTCGGCATTCCCAGAAGCATTGAAACGGCCTTCTATAGTACTTGCAACTCTATGGAGAGGTTGTGCTTCATGGTCGTAAACGCGGTCAACAACCTCGTCGTCGGCTGGCTGGTTGGGGACAAGAGCTGGCTCAGGGACGGCGGTACCCTCCTTCAGCTCGACGGGAACTTCAGCGTAGTGGAGACGGGGATTGTTAACCCTCTCACGGACGACCTCCAACCCGGGGGGGATTTTGTCCTGACGGAAGCTATTCTTTGAAAGTGGGAAGGCAGACGTAGGGGCTATGAGAGCCCCCAAGACGGGGAGAGCCAGTGCAATTCTGGGAGGGCAATGCCTGAACTTCATTGTAAAGGGTTTGTAGGGTTAAGAGGTCGGGGAAGGGGTGAATGGATGAAGAGGGAAAAAAGTGGGAGGGTGGATGCTGGAAGAGCGGGGGGTGGAGGGGTTTTTATCAATTTTTTATGGGGCGTTCGGCCAAACTTACCTGTCCTCTACCGAAGAAATTCCGCTGTGGTTCGAATATTGTGTGAATTGGGATAAGACGTGATTCTAGTGGTATGTAAACGTGTATTCTTCGAGTCTCTATATAACGTATCTCGCGTGCCAAAGAGCCTATAAATAAATAAAAGGAAAAAAGACATAATACTCTCTCCCACCCCAAACGGTAAGAAGCCCTATCCATGGCGTTCGTAATAGGTTATCTATATCCTGAGATATTACCGCCAGATGGCATATTTCAGAATCATAGGTTATCACTCTAGGTATATATTGGTGTCGCTAGGTGAAAGTCATCGCCTATTCCAAAAGTATCCGGAAACCTTAGCATTTCCTAGGCCTAAACCGTGCCAATATTTCCGGATAATTTTGGAGCGGGCAAGTCGAGCAGGTTAGCTTTGAACAATATATCGGAAATCGGGAGTTCGGTGTGCAACTCACAAATCTCCGAATCTGTTCCTTCCTTCTGCAGCTTTGTTGACCCAAACACTAACACTCATAGCATAACACCGGAATTCTGCCCAACCGTCGTCGCCAATTTTGACATCGCCTTCGCTCCATGGCAAAAGATCGGTCCAAATCTCCCCTCTATGGTTTTCGCCAACGAACATCCTCTTTTCTCCGTCTCCAGAATTACTCATGAGCACTGCACATCCATATTTTCTGTCATGCGTGCCTCTCCGTACCCACCCGATGCAATTAGGGTCATCAAAGAAGTCGTTCTGCTCTCCGTATGAATACAATTTCCTCGCCAATACGAGGCTTGGGAGGGCCCCTGAACAGGCAGGCGGAGATGGATCTTTCCCCTTGATGCCGTACATATCACCGAAGAATACGCATGGGTGCCCTTCAGCTCTCAAAAGGATGAGAGCATAGGCAAGTGGTTTGAAGTAGTCCGGAATTGTCCTTTCGATATCCTGGCCTGGTTGTGTATCGTGACTCGTGACGAACGTCACAGCATTAAGTGGTCGGCTTTCCACTAACGCGCCCTCGAAGATTATCCTGAGATCCGCGTATGGGAAATTTGAGATCATGAAAATGTTCTCTAGCAAAGGGAAATCGAAGAGCGTAAACCTATGATCCATTTCATCAAGGAATTTTTCTAGAGGCTCGGCGTATCCTTTCCAGTATTCGCCCACAAAGAACCAGTCTTCGCCGAGGGTTTTGTCTAGATGGTCAATGAATTCCTTAAGGAATTCTGAAGAAAAGTGTCGTACGGCGTCGAACCTGGTAGAGAAGTGGTTAGCGGAAGCTGGGATGACATGGAGGGGAAGGATCTACCGGAATCCCTTGAGTCCAAGTTCTTGAGCAACCCAAACGCCCCAGTTCTTTACATCGTTACGAACATCAGGGTTGGAATAATCAATATTAGCAAACATCAGGTAGTCGTAGTTGCCAAGTTCAGATGTATCCACATATTGACACCATTCTTTCTCCTCATTGTCGCCTATTATTTTATATATTGCTTTCTTCTGATTCTCTTGATTATAGTCTGTCCCCGAGAAATGGTACCAATGGTACTTCATCTGACTGTACGTATCTCCTCGTGTGGCGAAATCGAACGACAACCACGCTTCGATTTCATATGGCTCCGAAATCACCTCGTTGCGATCTTCCGGGTTGACTTCAACGACCCGGCACCGTTCGGTGTAGTCTGCATTTGCTTTGTGGTTCAAAACGGCGTCGAAAATCAACCCGACATCGTGATGTTTTGCGGTGTCTCGTAGGCGAATAAGGGATTCTTTGTGCCCCCATTTGGTAGGTCTTGACCATTTATGGTCAAACTCCCCAAGGTCGTACAAATCGTACTAGGCTTTATGAGAAACATTGGAATGGAAGGTGTTAGAAAGAGGGGTAACAGACAATATCGTAACCGTTGCTCAATCGACTTCCTGATTTGCAGGCTGGTGGGATCCACAGGCTAGTGATACCAATCTCCTTCAACTTGGGCACCGCACCTGCTAGGCGATCCCAATGATGCTGGTCAGCAGGAGTATGCCATTCAAACCCTTGAAAGATGGTACGGTTCTCGGGGGTTAGAGGTTTTGGGTCTGGTTCGATCCGGCTGGGAAGTTAGCGCTGATCTACCTCGCACAAAGCAGTGATATCCTACCATTTCCCGGAGTTCCGATAGGTTCCCGCATGATTTTTTGATGGTTTATTGAGAGTGTTGGGTCTATAGAGAAGGATAGGGACGCCGGATATCTAGACCGGCAACGGGGTCGATGCAAGGGCTTGGGGATATACTCGTAATTTTCTGATGTTTGTGAACACGACTGCTATTGCATATTGGATTGAATACTGCATATAGTACAACGGAAATCCTGCGGCTCAAGTGTGCTTTTGATACTCGCTTAACTTTGCCAACCTCGTCCAATGGCTAGACGTTGATTCCCCACACGTTAGCGTCATTCCGGATATGCCCAAATAATGCGGTATTGCGTATGGACAAAAAATCGGCCAGAGTACCGGTAGACCCCCCCGCATGATTACACAAATTGACTAGTGCCCAACATTTTCAGTGGGTCTAAACATCATGGCAGTTTAAGGTGCGCATTGCTCATTACAGGTACAGTACTACACTGACTGGTCATCGCTGATTGCAACACTATTGCAACGCTAAAAAGAGCTAAAATTCCGCATCAAACGAATGGGTAAGGTTTGCAAAATTCTACCTTTCAAACAATATAACATGTATAAGGCCAAATGCTACTAACCTTATCGTGCAAACATTAGGCACCTCCCCCATTCTTGCACCTATGTCCATTTTCTGCCAACTACCACCTAGACCCTCTTGCGCGAACCCTGTGAGGGTGGATCGTTTCTCACCGCAACTTAGGTCGTTAGCGGCCGAATTCTGATTCCATCTGAGGACCACCATTGCACCATATGAGCAGAGTAAGGAGCGAAAATAAATATCTCTCTTTTACTGGTTACTCTTTTTTCTTTCTTTTTTTTGCTGGGAAGGAAGGGATAGTGTTTGGTAGAATGGGTTTATGGGATCTAATGATTCGGCTTGCAATGGCTTGAGCCTCGCGCGCTAAGACCTCCAACATTCCCTCTTTTGGGCCGGGGGAGAAACACTGCAAAAACCAATCACCCCAGTCCCAGCTTAGGACAAAAAAACAAGGTGCTGGGTCCCACCGCGAAAGCAACTCCAACGCTCTGGGGTGAGGTACAATTACCAGTACCGGTATTCGAGTTCTTACGGTATGATACGAGGAGACTGTAGCTGCAATTAATGCCTCAAGGGATAGAGTTGATGTATAATAAACCTAACTCCAAATTCCCAGCAGAAGTGAATATGGGGAGGCAAAACCAGCACTGACACCCTATCCCCAATGGATAGGATATGAAAAGAGAACCCCATAACTGCGTGCCCAATAGATAATCCAACATTCAGAGCCTGGCCCTAATCCTTCTTATTCTTTTCCGTAGCAACTATCCTCTTTAACTTAAACAATCCAAACACCCGCATCATTCGGAAGTCCTATAAAGTGTGCACATTAGCTTGGTGGTGGCATTACCTCAGAAGGGGACTTACAAAAGCCGTGCTCCAGAAGAACGTCCGCATGAACCAGACGAGTCTAGCCTTGTTGCCTTCCCAGAACAAAACTGGCTTCCGCCAATCTGATTTCACCACCTGGGCGACGACGGAGCGGGCGTAGGCATCTCGGTCCATTGCGCCATCTGTGATTTTGTGAGTCGGGTAACAGAAATGGTGAGAGTAAGAAGGTACCGACCTTGCGAATCAGTAACTCTTTTATGAAAGAAATCAAGGATAGGCATGTAGATAGATCCTGGCTGGAGTGTTGTTCCGTGCCTTGCCAGATTTGTCTTGACGCCACCTGTGACGATCTGTGGTACTTCTGTTAGTTGATCTGCCTCCGATTCCTCATGTACCAAGAACATACCACCATGACTTTAACACTACGGTAGTCTATTAGCACTGGTACACCTACAAGTAATTCCGGCTAGGGGTAGAACACACTTGAAAGGCTTCATTTCAACCCTCAAAGTATCCGAGTAGCTATGCAACGCCCCCTTTGTAGCATTGTATGCGCTTCCAAAGACATACGGCATAACCGCGGCCACCGATCCAATATTTACGATAGTGCCTTCCGCCGCAATTAGTAGCCCGGAAAATCCCTGGACCATACGCATTACGCCAAAGACGTTGACCTCGAACATCGACTTTACAACGGTATCAATAAGGAGGTCTGTGGCAGGTGTCACAATCCCGAGACCTCTACCGTACCGAGAACTTTATTAGCACGCTAAGATAGGGAGACCTGGAGGGAAGGATAGTTACGCATTGTTGACAAGAACATCCAATTTCCCCCCCGCACGCCGTGATATCTCTTCAACTGTTGCCCCTACACTTTCGGCACGGGTAACATCCAGGTGCAAAGTCTCGATAGAGTATTTGTCTGCAAGTTCTTGCACCGTAGTGAGGTCCCGAGCTGTTGCAAAGACGCGGTAGCCTAATTTTTTTTTCTCAGCACGATAGGACAAATTGAACCCAAGCATGTGAGACCTTTTAGATAAAATTCTTTGGCGAGCGAGCCGCCGATACCGCCTACTCCTGCGCTTCACAATCGTTAGCCGAGAACGTTCCGTAGCCACTGAATAGAGGGACAAAGGTATACCCAGTTATCAAAACGGTCTTGCGAGTATCTGCCATAATGCTTGCTGAAGCTTTGTTCGGAGGCTTCGGTTGCTTGTACAGTACCCCGCTTGCGTGCGAGAGTCGACTAATCAAGGATCCCTCCAAATCCAAGTTCTATGGTGTCTGAAGTACTCGCAGAAGTTTTTCCGCTCTCCGAAATTTAGATAGCGTCCTGGAATGCAATTAATAAGGATTCAGATGAGTGATAAGTGACCTTCACTTGCTACAATTGTACTGCCGAGGTTAAGGTTGAAGCTCGGCCCTTTGTTCGCAGTTTGCACGGTAGCACTGTACTTGGCCGTTTAAAAGGTCTCCGGACGCCTTTGTGCCAAGACGCGTACAAATAAATTAAAAGCGTCCGGAGAGTTTTTAAATGGCCAAGTAGGCGTGTGGCACTGCCGAATGGGGTTACGTACAGCCTCGTTCGCAAAGTTCTCGCGGATCAAGAGGTACAATGACCTCTCAAAAGTATTGTCCCACTTCCCAAAACCCCACCAAAATGTGCCTAAACTTGAGTAATTTGCTAGCCCATTTCTATATAATAAAATATCTTAAAGTGATACAGAAAATTTGCATAAATTCCTGCTTTCAAGAATTACTTTCTCCTGTAATAAAAATCATAAACACTCCATATTTGCATGAGTTGCACCTGGATTTACCTATGTGAAGTGTGATGAAAGGTGAATCCCCACCAAAATTAGTGCCAAGCCCCCAAATTTGTATGTGGGCTTGGCACT
>Ga0307509_10003428_pt1 | contig 24085 bp, 32 predicted proteins | sample 10_EM_MG_FD_202245 | JGI IMG/M metagenome (GOLD analysis project Ga0307509, IMG submission 202245) | Populus trichocarpa ectomycorrhiza microbial communities from riparian zone in the Pacific Northwest, United States - 10_EM | ecosystem: Host-associated > Plants > Roots > Unclassified | place... | reverse complement strand
TGCGAACACTATCCAGCCCCCCCCCCGGGCCGCTCCTATCCCCACCTTAGGCTCCAGTGTAGGAGCCTCCTGATCAAAGAATGGGAAGAGTCTGCGCCGGACCCGGCCAGGTACCCCTACCGCCCCTCGATCAAGCCCCATCCATTCATGGGCCTCAACAAGTTCACCGCGGGTCGCCTTCACCAGATGAGGTCTGGCAAGAGCTACCTCCGCGCACACCCCTCCTGGAGCGACGACGCCCCGACCACCTGTCCCAGCTGTGACGAGGCCCCCGAGACCTTTGAACACGCCATACTCCGTTGCCCCGCTAAGGGGCCAGCCAGAGCCCGCCACCTTCAGGGGGTCTCTGACATCGGCCCTGACGCTCCCGTCTGGTCTTCCGCCCCCTTGCTTGGGGCCCTCAGCCGCTTCATTAGCTCGACAGCCACAGCTTTCCCCCCGGGCATGTTCTCACGCCCAACTTCCTCCGCGGGTTCTATTTCTTCCCAGTCATCTAATGTAGTTTCCTTTGGTTACTTTATGTCGTCTCAGGTCAGCTAGGTTTACTTTGCTTTGGTTTTTCAGGCTATCCGCTGGTGTAAGTAGGGTTTCCTTTATCGTACTTGCTTTAATGTCGTGCCCGTGTGTGGGCCGGGGACCGGTACGGACCCCAGTTGAAGAGTTTGGTGCCGGATCTTTCCTTTGTTAGTTCGTTTTGGATTTTGGGTTTTGTTTTCGCCATGGCTAGCGCTCCATGTGATTTCATGTTCCTTAACAATGAATATATGATATAAAAAAAAAAATAAGAAAAAAAAAAAAAAAAAAGACCCCTCTGACCCCTCTATCTTTCTTACCTCCCGCCTCAGAAGACCCCCACCTGCCTTCCTCCTCTCCAGCGTCGGAACATCTAGCGTCTTGAGACATACGAAGGTCAACCAGCATCCAAGTGGGTATCAAGAGACCCCAGCAATTTTATTTTAATCACCCTTCATATTAGATTCCAAAATCGCCGACGAACCAATGGCCCCTCCAGGCATAGCGAGAAGTCACTTGCGGAAGGGAAAGTAAGCAAACTACATCTCCCAGTATTTATAACCGATGCTAATAGCTCTCTGCCACTTAGACTCCCGGCCGCGCAACCTCCCCCGCTAGAAGTTCGGGACAACATACAAACAAGAACTCTTACAAGTTCGGCCGCCCGTCACCCAGCGGAAGAGCGAGCATAAGCAATGCTGGAATTCTCTTCATATGGAATCTTAGGATATCAAACTCACTACTCTTTTTTAATCAAAAGAGGACCCAAGCCTGAGGAACACGCTCACTCCCAACCAGCCGCGGGAGATTCGGGGTATAAAGCCAAACTATCCCACAATAATCAGAATCTGGTATACTGACAATCTAAGAAACAGAACTGTGTATGGTAACATTGCGTACGCCAAATCGTGGTGTGGATTCAAGCATCCACGTGGCCAATCTTCTATCTATGCAACATGGCGCGAGCAAATAAAGGCCTACATGATTGCTCGCCATCTGGACCCCGGTCGCCTAACCGAAACACAAGTGGATTCAATTTTATTGTTCGCCCGTGGCCTATCAGCAGTCAAGGAGCGAATTGAGCTCATCAAATGCCAGCACCACGCCGACGACCTTTTGGAACTGAACCGGCATCTGAAGATCCTTGACAGGGATTCTGGAAAGAAACTGCAAACGACCAAGGAGCATCAAAGGGCTGGTCGTGATGGTCGCAGGGACATTACAGAACCCTCGAGTAAGTGCTAGCCATCTTGATTCCGTGAGGCCCACCCTGACATCCACTGCTAGTGGCTCTTGTGGATTGGGAGTCCCCATTTTTGCCACGAGCTGTCAGAATCCATATTGTTCTTCAATCTCGAGCACCGGCGGCCCCGCATCCCTTCCTTGGCCATCCCTGGTGTGAAAGAGATTCGGACCGCGGAATCGCCTGAGGGGTCCTCGCTACACCAAGCATCATGCATCTGCTACGGGTCATCAAAGAGCAAGACGTCGAAGACGAAATACGATGTCCCCGGTATCTCATCGGTACGACGGGAGAGGGCGCTGCCAGACTACGTCAGGACCCCGAAGATCCTCTCCCTCTACACCAACTTATATTCCTGAACGGGGATGACGACATTCGTGTCTGGTTTCTCACCAAGAGTGGCCAGGATCCGCTGGACCTCATAGTTATTGAGTCACGACCCAAAGACTGCGAAGACCTGGATGAGACCTCCGAGCCTCCAAATAAGAGGTGCCCGTGTTTCGACCGCGCCATCTGGGAAGAGTGGGCCGGCGCAGAAGATGCGGCATGGGCAATAGAGGAGGAGGTGAGGTTTGACGAGGATGAATGGCTACAGGCCGAGGCAGATAGGGCGCCTCCGGTGCCTCCTGGTGCTAGCATTATCGTTGTAGACGACGGAGGCGTAAGTATCTAGACTGAACAGGGACTTAGATCAAAATTGGATAGCTGATTGCTGATGTAGGACAAGTCACCAGGAGTTCTGGGCCTCTCAAGACGTCGGAGGAATATTCCATCGCAGATGGAGGAGCCAGCGCGCTCCCAACCATTAGCGCCGGTGTTGTGGGTGCCCTCCTCTCGCCCGTCTGGGCCTTCTGAGTCTGAGATGCACAGTAAACTCCGCGAATTTGCCCAGGAGAACCCCTGGGCAAACAGAATGTTGGCGAATCCCAAGCTCGTAGCGGAGAGACTTCAAAGGCATGATGGCGCGGAGGACACACCACCTGCCACACATATAAATCGTGACGAATACTCGCTCTCAGCTCCCCCTGCTTCAGCTGCCGGCTGCCATCTCTCGACTCCCGAGAGAACGATAGAACATCCCTCTCCCATAACAGATCTCCCGCCATGTACTGCCAATGTGGCCCCGACCGAGCCACCAGCATCTGTGACATCCCCGGCACGCCGATCTTCAGTTCAGAGTTCTGCGCACGCCTCAGAAAATTCCCCATCCGTACCCGAAATACGCCGTTCTGGAAGACATCGCTGGGGTCGAAAATGAGATTTCTAGGTTTCGGGATGAATTCTTTCATCATTTTTACCCCTACTACTGCCTTACAGGCGCTGTGCGATTTCCTTTGAGACACGGTCTCATGTAATTTATTTTCTCCTTATGATTCCTAGCTACTATAGTAATGATACCATTGCACGCCCCTTGCTTCAGCTTCTCTCCTCCTTACGTCCCCTTATGCTGATATCTGATAACCTGTTCGGCTTTGGGCTGGACTCGCATTCTCTGACCATAACTAGACTGACGTTAGCCAAAAGGACTGGGGTATGCACTATGTGAAAACTGAGATCTAGAGATTTAGTGGTGTTGATTCGACATCGGGGGATGAGGTTTGAGATATCTAATCCGCATTGGTCGTGGCGTGTGTCTTGCTAGACCTAGTGTCGCTAACGGATACTCGCTGTGGCTAGTTTTTGCATAGGCACTACTGATATTAGCGACGCCTCCTACTTTACTGACACCTCGAACCTTTTCATACCAGAGTGTAGATGAACATCATACCTGAGCTCGTCCAGAGTACAAACATAATGTTGAACAAGCAGAAAACACCTTTTTGCAGTTGAATAGATTCTTTCAATAGCGAGTGATAGTACGTGAATCTCACCCCCCCGCCCCCCCCAAAAGACGTAGCGTATAAGACCTGACGCGTTCCATTGCACATCAACTACAAACTACAAATATCCACATCGCGTGGGACACATTACACTGACGCATTCTAATCCCTATTCTCTCTGAAAAATCTTCATCAGTCTCCCGTATTCTACCATGTTTAGACAACCTCAAGGCAAATCACTCAGTCACCCAACTTCACCAGTAGGCAATCTCGAATGGCGTAGACGTGACGCTATACCTGCGCAGAGGGAATCTGGATCAGGAACGCAGCGGACCAAATCAGGCAGCTCCCATAGTACAAGAACACTGCCTGCCGAATCAAGCAGCTCCCACGGTACACAGTCGTCCGCTCGCAGTTCTTTCCCACCACAAACCACAAGACGCCCCACATCACCACCCGTGAAGCGCGCCAGAAGAAGGACCTTACAGACCACGGCGTATAGTGAACCTGAGGGGGAACCAGATGCACAACAACAAATAGCGACAGTTCGTCTAAGCGATGAGAGCAGCGATGAGTACCAGAACTCCCGCAGATCTGATGAAACTGAATCGAACACACAACCAGACGCAGAAGACAATGATGTCCCGGATGACGACACTGGATCAAGGTCTCGTCACCAATCATGAACCACAGACAGAAGGCAAGCAAATACCCGGGTTTCAACTGGGCGAGTTTCGACCACCTTCGGATCTCAAGGAGCGGCGCAAGTCGGGCGCACCCAAGCTGCTCGACTACGTATAATTTAGGGTGGTGCGTATACTCCACCGGCGTTCACATCTTCCAGTGTACCACCATATTCGTCGCCGCTGGCCACCCATAGTCCCACTACGTCCGGAGTCCGGAGCTCGAGTCCTCCCAGCCATCCCTATAATCAACAACACCAGCATCACATCTGGCCGGATACTAACTCACGGCGAAATACGGCTACCGGGGCCGAGGCTGCTGTAATAGTGCGAGCCGAGACTCTTATTCTATGGTACACCCTGTTTGTGAATCTTCTCCGACCACCCGCTCTATTGATGTCCAAGGTCCACCGTGTTTAGCTGAAGGCTCTCGAGGACATATCCGACGCAGGAAATATTGAACCATCGGTGGCAAGCATAAAAATAGCAAGTGGACGCTGATATTCAAACTTGACGCACTCGTCGTGGGTGCTTACTAAATGTGACAGATACGCGCCAGACACTCTGCAGTAAGATCCCAGTTTCTGTTCTACATAAAGGAACTCATTGGAAGATATTACGATCTGCCCCGATACCCGACGGCGATTGCGCGTTCGGTGGACTACCTCCGCGAGAGGGATACATTCATGTTTTCCCCGAGATGGTATGAGGTAAGTGTGCGCTTTATGATAGCCCGGCCACAACTAATTCGTATGGACTTGACCTAGCAAGTCACGAATCGATTCCTCGCGCCCCAGATCCCCGAGGCAATATGGGGAAAGTACTTCAAGAGCACGAAAATGCGTGGGATTGCCGAACGTGATTTTCTTGGTCGCATCAATGGCACCATGGTATGTTTAGCCTGTGCCATACTCTGCCATACTCTGCGAGCATGGTAAACTGGAATCTATCTTGCAACATGCGTCTTCAAGCCGGGCGCAGTAGCAGGTGAGCCTGACTCTGAACCTGGCGTTCTCTAGTTCCGGCCAGGATGGTAACCTCATGATGAGCTCGGGAGACCGCTTTGCCCGCCAGCGCCAGACGTGGGCCACGTGCCCAGACTGGGTACAGACAATGATCGTCAAGAACATTCGCGAGACCATCAAAGCGAAAATGGAGAAGGAGCATGAGATACAGGAAGATCGCCGTGAAGGGTTTACTGACAATTGGGAAGCAGTAGCGGCAGAGCTGAAGAGTGAGATGTTGAGCCGGCCCCCCCACGGGCAACTCCGCGGATTCCGACATGCCCAACTCCACGCATTCTGACACATCCAACTTCACAGATTGAGAGTCAAACTCCCAGTAACCTGCGTATTGGAGCCGTGGCTGGAGCCCCGGATAATCGAAACGATTCACAGGAAACTGTCACGTCTTTCGATTTCACCCAGATGTCGGCAACCCGGCTACTCAACTTCCTCAATTCGGACCTACAGACTCCGAACGGCTCACAGGAGGTGGCTGGGGGGCTAACTTTAGACAATACTGTGACTCCGACTACATTGGGACAGCTCACTCTCAGCCTTGATAATCTAAAGCCGGCGGAGGAGACTACTGATCGGTGGGATATGGAGCAGGGGGAAAGTGCCAGCATAGATGCGGGTAGTTGGAATGCTGAGCCTGTGTAGTGTAGTGGTTTTGGGATGCATTCTCACGTATCGGAAAGTGTGGGAGAAGCATAGTCGTATCAAGATGAGGGCGTCTAGCCAACTCAAGGAATTCAGAATAGAATTAATAGAAGCAAGGCTTAACAGGTGCATCTTGGCGATCAGGATAGTAAAACACATCGTGACAGCGTTTGAAAGAAGAGAAGTGCCTAGGCGTAGGATCAGGATGGCATTAGACTAAGTACACGATGGGTCTGGATGAAAACGCGGCGTCAGATAGAGTCACGATCGGATCCGGACGCGGCATATATAGCGCGTAAGATCAGGAAAAATGAGCCGGCGTCAGGAAGGGAGAGATGCGAATCTTGGGATCCGGACAAGGTCGGCAGCATGTGAAAACGTTAGGACGTTAGGACGCGGGTTCTGAAGATGAGCGAAGCCTTGACCTTCGCTGAGAAAGAACCAGCATCAGGGCGGGAGAGTCATAGATCCGACGCGGTCAGAACGCAATAGCGGAGGACCCGACCCAGTAGGAACAGAAGAGTCGTAAATCAGGGGGAGTCAGGAGGCAATAGAGGAGCACCAGACGCACTCAGGACGCACAGGACGTAGGGCTCTGTGTCCGGATGGCGTCAGGACAGATGGCGCTAGGTGACGCAAAGTCAGGATGCGACGTCGATCTGACGTTCCGTCCTGATTCGCGATTAGCATTCTGACGTCCCGGGCGTCAGACGCGCGGGGCGCACAGGACGCCAGGTATTATTTTTGCTGATGTACCTGAATTCCTAACCTCCAAAGTTACAAACTTCAAGTGTCCAGCATTTCCCCCTCATTATCCACCTCAGAGCCTTCAGGCATCCTTACCGGGCGGGAGAGACATGTCAAAGCATGGGCCTCGTGGGGGCTTCCACAATTCACGCATTTAAGCGAGATCTGGTTGCAGGGTTGGCCCCTTACAGGGCTGGTGGCGGTGGGGCAAGTGCGAGCCCGGATAAGGTGAGAGACTGCGCACCACCAGCAAGTGGCCGGGTTGGCGCACTTGTTGCTGTGGCGACCAAAGGTATGGCAATTGTAACACTGAGATTGGGAGTTGAAACGCAAGCGGCGCTCAGTTCTGTATGTGGTGGAGAAGGCCGCCAGGCGCCTGCCAACGAAGTCAGGGGCTCGTGGACCTGTCATGGCAATGACCACTTTTGAGGCAGATTTTCCCACGCGTGATTCTTCAGTAGTAAGCCATCTAGGTTGTCTAGTAAGGGCCAATCCAGAGTTAGAGGGGTAAGCTCGGACGCGATTGCATCCATTGAGTATGAGGCTCGGATTCCTTGCACCAAGAGGTGCGTCACCTGGGTGTCCCAATGGGCACTGACAGTCCCAGGGATAAGGTGGAGGAAGGAGCCCACTTTGCCGTTAAGCAGAGTGGCTTTCGTGGATTCCATAGTAGTGAGAGTGACGGTGAGTCCTTTAACAGTAACCATTTGTACATATGTACCCGCCAGAGCTTTGTTTATCTCCTCACGGAGTTCCAGCGCGGAAATCATGAGTGGGGCGCCTTCTCGTTTGACAATTAGCCAGGCAATATGCTGGGTTCAATGTTGATATATTGTATGGTCGACGCAAGGACAATGTCCAGACCCGCGTGGGCAGTTCACAGGTGCTTCTCATATGCACCAGACATGCTGTATTTTCGGCGGCAGAATGGACATTTACTCGAGATAGATAGACCTTGGTCAGTTGATCCCGTGGGCTCCATGTAGATCACGAGTATGGCTATGTCAAGTGTTGACTACAACAAGTTTGGATCCCACGTAGGGTGGATCATGATCTAGTCATTGATAGAGTTTAGCCTTGGCGTCACGTGGCATCAGCTATAGATTCTTTCAACTGAGACAGCAAAGATTATGTTCCTGCTCAAATGTGTTTATCATGTTTCATTTATGCGAGTTGAATCTGACAATAGCAGAGTCCTGTCACAGCGTGTCAGATTTGCGTATTCTTAACGAATCATGAAATGAATTAATGATTCTTTCAAAACACCTAGAGGAACTGGGACTTTTATATATAACGTGAATCAACCACGATACTAGAAGGGCTTCATACCAAGATCCATCTCACACTCAGAACCTCCACAACAGCCACCATTATCACATCACAAGTATCCTAAGTACTGCCATCTATATACACCAAGAATCCATCGATATGGTGCAGAATAACAACATTGTAGTGTACGCCCTCAGGCCGGCCGGAGGTGCGCCGCAGGTGCCTCCCACAGGTCAGTCCTATCACCTTCCCCTTTTTGCTCTGGTGGGGAGTTTTCTCATTGACGCCCGGATCGTGAAGATATTAACCATCATAAGTTGACCATGGGCATCGCCCATCACCCCAACAACAAGCCCCCCCCGAGAATACATTTGTTGGCGGGATGCTGTCAAAGATCCGATGTTAGCCACGGGCTATATATCAGAAAATGCTCACTTCCCAGACGAAGAATTCCAGCAAATCGTCGCAGGCATGAGGACATTGAAACCTGCATGCGATGAATTCGCCACTGCGTCAGCAGCCAATAATATGGCTAGTATGCAGGCGATTGACCAGGCCGTTCTTCAATTGGTTAAGGACTGTGGGAAATGGTTGACCAAGACCATTAGGACCAATAAGAACGTACCTCCACCCGGCCCGGGCGTCCCCCTTGCGCAAGTCATTGTGAACCGGATATTACAACCTCTCAACGCACTACCTCAGTGCCAGTGGAGTATTGCAACAGCTGTGCCGAACGCTGGCCCAGTTGGCCAAAATCCTCCGCAGCCCAAAGCGTACCTGCTCCCCCGGCGAATCCCCAAGCGCAGAACAATCCTCAACCCTCAGGCCCGGCAAATCCCCAACCTCAAAACAATCCACCACCCCCAGGCTCAGCAAATCCCTGGAACGGTCCGCCACCGCCGGGCCCGGCGAATCCCCAAGTTCAGAACAATCCTCAGCCCCCAGGCCCAGCAACTCCCCCACCTCAGAACAATCCTCCACCCCAAGGCTCGGCGAATGCCCAGAACACTCTTCCACCCCCTGGCCTGGCAGATCCCCAACCCAGGATTATTCTGTGCTTTGGGAATCACCACAAGCAGAAAAATCCTCACCCTCCGGCGAATCTCCCAGGTCAGAACAATCCTCACGAAGCGGTAAATCTCCCAGGTCAGAACAATCCTCACGACGCGGCGAATCTCCCTGGTTAGGACAATCCTCCTGGCTTGGCGAATCTCCCAGGGTAGGACAATCCTCCCTGTTCTGTAAATCTCCCAGGTCAGAACAATCCTCCCGGCGTGGTGATTCTCCAAGGTCCGATCAATCCTCCTGGCCCGGTAAATGTTCCTGCGTAAAACCAAGCGGCTCACCCAATTGGCATTCGCAGTACGCCACTGGGGATACAACATGCTCCGGCAAATGTCCAAGGTCCGATCACTCCTCCCGGCTGGTTAAATCTTCCTGCGCAAAACCAAGTAGCTCACCCAATTGGCATTCGCGATACGCCACTGGGGATACAACATGCTCCGGCAAATCTCCAAGTTCTGATCAATGCTCCCGGCCCGGGCAATATTCCTGTGCAAAACCAAGCAGCTCCCTCAATGGGCATTCTCTGTTCACCACTAGGGATGGAACATGCTCCTCCAGCGGATATCCAGGGAGCTGCGGCACAGATCGGGGAGGATCCGGGGTTTGAATACCTTGACTTGGCACGATGGGTCCCTCACGCAGTGTCTCATCTGTCCCAAATTAGTGTGTTTTTGGCAACATTCTGTAGGTGTCTTTTTTTTACTTACTGACTTAAGACATATAGATTAGAGTGCTATACCTGGATATCCACATGCTGTCCGTATAGTTTTAGTCTGTAATCCTGCAAGTGGTGGCGCACAATGACCCAATTATCCCCTTCTCCATTGGTGTCCCCAAAATATTCATCGGGTAGGTTTTGCTGAGTTAAATTCCTATCATATACGCGAACTGTCAGCAATTATAGCGAGAACTGTGCTACACAACGCAGTTCACTACATACTTGGCACGACAGGTGATGGCAGACAACAGCTGTGTATCCATCCTGGCTTCCAGTTGTCATATATAGATTACGTCTTCATCGAGAGTGATCAAGATGTAGGAGCATGGCTGTTGTTGAATTCGGTTCTCGAGGATCCGTTGGATCTCATGGTCTATTGTCATGACCCAGCGACTCGGGAGGGTGGCCACTGGGCCCTTGAGAGAGTACAACTATCTTCCTGAAAATGCCATCGCCAATTGGGCTTAGCAAGCAGGGGCACATACAGGCATTCAAGCCCCATAAAGGAAAGTCAGACCAGACCCTGGCCCAGCCAATGCTGGAGGTAACCAGGGAAATCACTGTCCCCTTTTTCTCCAGGTATCCGGCAGTTCATCATCTGAGGTCTCCGACGCCAGTGAGGGATGCGAAGCGATCATCGGAACATCACCATCCGCCATTGCAGATCCAGCCAAATTCCTCCACTGCCATATACCCCTGGCTATTCATACCCCATCCCAAATGAATACCAACCCGGGGTTGGGACAGAGAGGCCCCGCCGGTCACACTCCAGAAGTCAAGGCATGGAAGCCTGAAGCTCCATCTGATTCCGAAGATTTGGAGCATTTGAATAAGAGAATGCGTCACACTTCAAATCTTTGCGAGTGGTTGAGGGCAAAGGAGGACCGGAAGCGTCTGGCACAATTTGATCACGACAAAGGTGACGAGGATGCCAGTTTTTTTAAGAGAATGCGTCTAAGTATCTCGAGGGAGTTTGGTCGATCTGACCCCGACTCGATCGTACCCTGAGTCTGTCGTGATATATTAGTGATTTAGCGTTTGTGTTTAATAGATATCATAGTATTAGAATAGATATCTTACTACCTGCAGATCTTGAATTCATGAATTCTTTCGTGGGATCGCTCACACATGGCGTAGCTTGTGGTGTTTCATTCAAGCTCGGTCATAAGAGCTAATCTCTTGGCGTGAGGATGAGGCTGACGCCAAGAGATGGCAGAGTACGTGATGTCTCTTGGCGCATGCTTACTTGTGAGGCTTAAAACAATATTTCAGGGGTGTGCAAATATCAGCCGTGACGATCAAGACTCAGTACTTTTCACACTCTTTCGAAAGTCCTTGTACTATCTAAGTTCTATTTCTTTATCCGCCGTCATTGGCGAAGCACCTTTGTTATCTATCCCACGATCCTGTATCCACGCCTCATAGATCCACATGACGACATCGCGGTACACACTAAGTCGCATTCCCTGCTTGTACGTGCATTAGGGCTCACAGCCGGCAAAATGTACAGTATCCACGCTATCGATATAAGGACCCCTCCGACCCCTTCATCTCTCATGGTCTCCCCACTCATGAGACGTCCATATTCTTTCCACCCAGCGTCGCCACGTCCTGCCTCTTGAGATACTAGTATACAAACGTCTACAGCCGTCCTCGTGGGTATCAATCAACCCTCTCTTTTTTGTGCTCTGAATATGAGATTCAAAGATCGCTGACGGACCAATGGCACCGTGGGGCATAGCGAGACGCCAGTTGCGGAAGGCAATGTAAGCAAGCCACCTCTCCTAGTATTGTAACCAATGTTAATAGCAATCTGCCCCTTAGACGTCCCGCAGCGGAACCTCCGACACAAGAAGTTCCGAGTGGTATATGAAGAAGAACTCTGACACGTGCGGCCACCCGTCGCCCCGCCGAAGAGAGAGCGTAAGCAATCATGGAATGCTCTTGATGTGGAATCTTAGAATATCGATCTTACAGACTTTTTTAATGAACAGAGAACTGGAGTATGAAGTGCGCATGCACTTCCAACCTGCCACGGGAGATTCTGTGTATATAAAACCGAACTATCCAGGAATCAGGATCTGATATACTGACAATAAAACTCAAACCAGGACTGTATATGGCGATATTGCCTATGCAAAATCGTGGTGTGGATTCAAACATCCGCGTGGTTTATCCGCAGCGTATGCCACATGGCGCGACCAAATTATGGCCTATATCATAGCTCGCCCCCTGGACCCTGGTTACCTAACCAAATCGCAGGTAGATTCAATTATATCATGTGCTCCGGCCCTTTCGCCTGTCAAGGAGCATATTGAGCTCATCAAACGCGAGCATCAGGCAGATGACGTTTGGGAACTCATCCGGCATCTGAAAATCCTGGTCAAAGATTCGGCCAAGAAAGTGCAGATGTCTAACGTGCGTCAAAGAGCTGAGCGTAAAGGTCGTGGGGATATTGCGGAACTCCCGAGTAAGACTTATCCATCCTTATTCTGTTACACCCGCACTAACAGGTGTTGCCAGTGCCTCATTCCGATTGGGACTGCCCATATTCGCCGCGAGCAGTGATCATTCATATTGTTCGTCGAACAGGTGTGCCTGCCGCCCAGCATCCGTTTATGGGCCATCCGTGGTGTCTAAGAGATTCGGACCAAGGAATCGCCTGGGGTGTCCTGGCCCCCCCGAGGATCAGGGATCTGCTCCGGGTTGTAAGAGGGCAAGACGTTCAAGAGGAAATCAACAGCCCCGGGTATTTGATCGGTACGACAGGTGAGGGCGCTACCAGACTGCGTCAAGACCTGGAAGAACCTCTCCTCCTCCACCAGCTCATATTCCTGAATAGAGATGACTACATTCGTGCGTGGTTACTTGCTAACAATTGCCACGATCCCCTAAATCTCTTAGTTCTTGAATCACATCCCCAAGATGGCCATGACCTGGTGGAGACCCCCAAGCCTCCCAATGGGAGGTACTCATTTTTCAACCGCGACTTTTGGGATGAATGGGCCGGTGTAGAAGATGCGCCAGAGGAAATGCAGGAGGAGGAGTGGATTGACGAGGATGAATGGCTACAGGCTGATCCAGGGGGAACAACTCGGGCACCTCGCAGTGCTGGCCTTATCTTTGCGGACAACAGCGACCTAAGTATCTAAACTGAACAGGGACTCTGATCAAAATAGGATAGCTAATTGCCGATGTAGGACGTCTTACCTGGAGTCCCAGGCCCTTCAATCCGCTGCAGGCATATTCCATCACAAATGGAGGAGCCGGCGAGATCTAATCGATTTGCACCAGCGTCAGGGGTGCCCGCCTCTGGTACATCTGGGCCTTCCAAGTCCGAGATGCTCCAGAAACTGCGGAAATCTGCCCAGGACAACCCATGGGCAACGAATTTACTCGCAAATCCCGGGCTCATAGCTGCGAGGCCTTAAGAAAATGATGGCGCTGAGGACACACCACCTGCTGGACCAATGATTCGTGATGAACATGTATTCTCACCTCTGAGTCCCACTGCTCCGGACGCCAACCACGATCTCTCGACTCCTTAAAGAACGATAGAACATCCCTCTCACATGACTCAACTCCCGCCATCCACCAATGTTGCCCTGACACAGCCACCATCATCCGTGACACTCCCGGCACACGGATCTTGAATTCAGAGTTCAGAGCATGCCTCAGAAAACATCCCATCAGCAGACGAATTACCCTGTTCTGGAAGACGTCGCCCGGGGGGAAAATAAATTGAGATTTCCTACTTTTGAGATTAATTCTTTTTCATTTTTACCTTACTATCTAGATCTACTTTTCCTTTAGCAGTCCTGTATTTTCGGCTTCTGAATCCTAGCTAGTATCTGTTAGGACTGGAGTAATGATACCATTGCGCATCCTTGCTTCACCTTCTCTCATCCTTACATCCCCTTATGCTGACATCTGATACCTTTTTCCGGATTGGGTGTGCCTCGCATTCTCTGTCCATAACTAGGCTAGCGCTAACCAACCGATCTAAGAGATGCATGACGTGAAAACTGAGATCACGAGATTTGTGGTGTTGATTAGACGTCCAGAGATGTGGTTTGATAAATCTAATCAACTTCGGGCGTGGCGGGTGTCTTGCTAGAATTAGTGTCGCTAACCGATACTAGTTGGGGCTAGTATTTGCTTAGGTAGAACCGACATTAGCAATGCCTCCTACATTAGCGACGCTGTATTTGGTCGAACCTTTTCGTATCAGATTCCAGACAAACATCATACCTGAGCTCGTCCAGAGTTGGAACATAATATTGAACAAGTAGAAAACCCCTTTTTGCAGTTGAATAGATTCTTTCAATACCGAGTGATAGTACCTGATTCCCCCACCCCCCCCCTCCATCAAGACATAGTGTATAAGCCCTGACGCGTTCCATTAAACAACAACAAACTCATAGTCTTCACAACACGTGGGATACATTACAATATTCTACATCCTAATTCCTATCATCTCCAAACAAACCTTCGTCAATTGTCCAATTTTCCACCATGTCCAGACAACCTCAAGGCAATTCACACAGTCAGCCGGCTCCTCGAGTAGGCAATCAGTACCGGCACAGACCTGATGCCATATCCGTGCATAGCGGATCCGGATCAGGAACACAGCGGACCTAAACAGGCAGCTCCCACAGCACACAAACAATGCTGGCCCGATCATGCAGCTCCCACGGTACACAGTCGTCAGGTCGGAGTCCTTCCCCACCACAAAGCACCAGGTGTCTTCCATCAGGAGCTTCGAAGCATCTTAGAAGGAGTACATTAAAGACCACGGCGTATACCGAACCTGACACACAACTACAAATGGGGACAGCTCGTGTGTGCTATGATAGCAGGGATGAATATCATACCTGCTCCAGATCTGATCAAACTGAATCGGACACAGAACTAGACACAGAAGACAATAATTTTACAGATGATGACACTGTACCAGGGACTCGTGGCCGCTCACGAACTGCAGAGAGACGACAAGCCGACAACCGGGTTTCAACTGTGCAACTTTCCCCCACCTCAGGATTGCAGGGGGCAGCGCCAGTCCGGCGTACCCTAGCTGCTCCACGACATATAATCCAAGGTAGTGCGTACACTCCACCGACATTCACATCTTCCAGTGTACCGCGGTATTCATCGCCGCTGGCCACCAACAGTGCCACTACGTCTGCAGTCAGAAGCTCGAGTCCTTCTGGCGATGTGAGCACGCCACGACACGAGCACATCTGGACTGGTAGTACTAACTCACGGTGAAATACAGCCACAGGAGGCCAGCCTGCCGTAATTGCGCGGCCAAGATTCTCATTGTCTGGTACACCCGCTTTGTGGATCCTCTTCCCGCACCCGCTATGTGAATGTTCGAGGTCCACCGATGCTGGCTGAAGGCTGTCAATCACATGTCCGACGCAGGAAATATTGAAGCATCGGAGGCAAGCATAAAAATAGTAAGTGGACCCTGATACTACAACATCACCCACGCCGCCAGGGGTGCTGACTAACTCTGACAGATAGGCGCAAGACACTCTGCAGTAAGATCTCAATTTGTTTACGATGTAAAGGACCACATTGGAAGATTGTACAATGTCCCACAAGACCCGAAGGTGATTGTGCACAGAGTGGACTACCTCCTTGAATGGAATAGGCTCATGTGCTCCCCGAGAGGCTATCAGGTGTGTGCGCTAAGTCATGCACCTGGCCACAACTAATGCGTATGACCTTGACCCAGCAAGTAACGAATCGATTCCTCACGCCCCAGATTCCCGAGGAAACTTGGGGAAAGTAGTTCAAGGGCAAGAATATCTGTGGGATTTCTGAACCTGATTTTCTTGATCGCATCAATGGCACCATGGTTTGCTTAACCTGTGCCATACTCGGCCATACTCTGCGAGCATGGCAAACAGGAGTACATCTTGAAAAATGGGACTTCAAGCCAGAGGCCGTAGGAGGAGAGCCTGACCGTCGTACCTCGTATCCTCTCGTTCCGGCTTGGATGCTAACATTACACTGAGCTCAGAAGACCTGTTTGGCCGGAAACACCAGTCATGGGCCTCTTGCACAGTCCGGGTACAGACTATGATCCTCAAGAACATTCGCGAGACCATCAAAGCTAAGATCAAGAAGGAGGACAGGGTGCAGGAAGATCCCTGTGAAGGGTTTACTGACGATTGGGCTGTAGTCGCTGCAGAGGTAGAGAGTCAGATGTCGAGTCAGGCCCCTGCACCCCCAACTCCACGGATTCAGAGTCAAACGCCCAGCAACCAGGATATTGGTGCCCTACCGGGCGCCCTGGGTAACCGAATCGATTTACAAGAAACAGTCACGTCTTTTGATTTCACTCAGACTGCAACGCGACTCCTCACCTTTCTCGATTCCGATCCACAGACCCCAGACAGCTCACATGAGGTGGCTGTGGGGCTAACTTTAGACAATACCGTGAGTCCTACTACTTTGTGACAACTCTCACTCGGCATTGGAGATCTAGAGTCGCCATAGGAAGCTGCTGTGCATAGTAAGCTATTGGATATAGAGCAGGGGCATGGTGGGAGCAATGATGCGTGCATTTAGCACATTGAGCATGTGTATGTAGAGTAGCAGTAATGAATAATATGGGGATGGGGTTTCTCTCACATGTGAGAAATGGTGCTCGGAGGAGCTTACTGTTAATATGAGGATGTCAAGCCAACTCAAGGAATTCAGAGCATCAGGAATAAGAGAATAGTATTAGACTTAGTTCACGATGCATCCGAGAACACAAGGCGACATTTGATAGAGTCATGATTGGATCAGGGCGAGGCATGTATAGGGAGTAAGATCAGAAAGAAGTAGCGAGACGATATGAATGGAGAGAGCAGGATTGTGTGATATTGATGAGGGAGGCAGGAGCAGAAAAGATCAGGAGGAGAGGTGGGAAGATGCACAAAGCCGTGACGTTCGGTGAGAAGCAACCGGCGTTAGGGCGGGAGAGTCTTAGATCAGACGGCGTCAGGGCGGGAGAGTATTAGATCAGGCGGCGTCATGGTGGGAGACCCTTAGATCACCCGGCATCAGGGCGGGAGACGCTTAGATCAGGCGTTATCAGGATAGAGTAGAGACGCAGTCAGGATGCACAGGACGTAGGGGTCGGTGTCCTGATTGCGTCAGACGGACCGGAAGCCTTGAACGCAGGGTAGTGTTTTTCCTGATGTCTTCGGATAGTACAGAACTGTATTGTTGTATGCTGATCCAACTCTCTCATCAGATAGTAGGGAATTGTCTTGTCTTATGGTGATCCAACTATCTCATCAGATAGTACAGAACTGTCTTGTCGTAATATAGGACTAATCTAATAGTCCTATATTATCGTCACACCTCTTTAGACGATCGTAGTCATCATAGGTTCAGAGAGCTTATCGGTAGAATATTCGTAATATTCAATAGTGTAGAAGATAAAGAGACTCGTATTGCAACTTCTGAGTATAGAAAAGTACTTAGAGGGTTGCGTGAAGATCCTATCTCTTGGTCGTTTTTTTTCTGTTTTTTCTTCTTTTTTTTTTTTATAATCATGCGTTTATTGTTTCTAGATACAAAAAGCCTCATGCAGGGCGAGCTATGGAGAAAACAAAACCTATAAGACAAAACCACCGCCCACTTCACCTCTTCATGGGAAAAATCAAACACCACGAATCCATAGGAAAAACCCCGCTCACCTAGCACGTAAGATAATACACCCCAGACATGTGAGAAGACAATTCATAGAGATGTATGGGAGAGAAACCCAAACCCTTCAGCAGGCCCCCCTAAAACAAATGAAAGGACGGTTTCGCTAAGGCCCTTTCGGGGCCTGCGGGATCGGTAGTGTGATCGCCCATTTGGGGAAAACCACTGAACCAGTGGGCCGACAACAAACCGCAGACAATGGCCTTGCTGCTAATTACATCGGTCGATCCAAGGCGTTGGGGGCAGCCACTGAGGCAGTGCAATAACACGACTGGGTATAACCGAGGAGGAGTGCGACGAACAGGAGGGATAGAGAGGCGAGCACAGACACTGGGCAGAGGGGATGCCAGCCAACAACAATGAGCAGTAGGATGCCAGCCGGAGAATAGCAGTAGGGTGCCAGCCGAGGGGGAGCAGAAGGGTGCCAGCCAAGGAGATGAGTGCAGCAGTACGGTGCAAGCGGAAAGAACTGGAAGGGGGGTGGAGGAAGGATCACAAGCAGGCTAGCCACAACCAACAAACAGGCCATAGCAAGGGCTTTTGGGCTGACAACGAAACTGAGATAGGACCATGATGTTACTAACCGAAGCTTTCCCCATCAGAGGTACAAGCCCAGCAAGCCAAGACCAACTTTGACCGAGAGTACGGACGCCCTAACCCCGACCGTGAACGAAGCGAGAAGCTTTCCGACCATGTAAATGCTAAGCTAGGTGCAAAAGGCGAGCATGGTAAGGGGAAGAACCGAACTTCATGAGCGGGTGTCCAGGCTTCGTTACAGGGCCGTTTCCGAGGAGCGGGGACAAAATAACCTAGGTTATTCTGATTAACTGGCTGAAAAGATCATCCAAATCGGACCAAAACTGAGTGAGATAGGGTTCTTTGAAGTTGTCTAGTCCGATTTGGATGATTCTTTTTTTAATCTGCAGTTAATAACCTGCTCTTGGCGCCCCGTTTGTCAGAAACGGGGGCCCGTAACGAACGCTACGGGTGTCAACGATGAACCAGAATGAGCACCCCGAGGAAGAGTGGCCAGCAGGCCCCAGAAAAGGAGGGATGATGGCTTAACGTCCACTCCTAGGCAGTACCCATCGTGGGAGATGAGAGGTGGGTAGAGGAAAGTGATGATGATTTCCCGTAGTGTTGAGATTTCCATTGCCGGGGGTGTAGGAGAGATGCTTCGTGTCCTATCTCTTGGTCGCTATTTCTTTTCTCTTTTCATTTTACTTTTGTAATTCTGTGTTAATTGTTTTTAGGTACTAAAAGCCTCATGCAGCACTAGCTAAGGAGAGAACAAAACCTATAAATCAAAAACATAAAACAAAGGAAAGTCACGGCACCAATAAATATCCACTATCGCGAAGGTTTCTCCTCCGACGGGCCATTGGCCACATAAAAAGGGAAAGTACATACTAACAATTTAGTCGTCTAACAAGGAAAGCATAAAACTCGAGAAGTATTAAAACCCAAAACGCCCTAAGCCTCAGCCAATGAAAAAACACGAAAAACAGCTGGGGCACTGTGGAGGGTGAGAGAGGTACTGGGAGGGAGGAAGGGGGAGAGGTGGGTGAGAACACCATCGGAGGGAAGCCCACGGAGGTTACGCAAATGAATTTTGCGAAACTCGTGAGGAGGGGAAGGCGGGTCCAGATTGGGTCCTTGTGGCCAATGCCAGTGACGCCGTAGAGGAGGGATGACCTGGCGTGTTGTCTAAAGGGGCAGGAGAGGATGGCCTGTTCGAAGGTTTCTGGTTCCAAACCGGAGTGGGGGCAGGAGCTGTCGGCGTTAGAGTTTCTTCAGGTAGGGTGGGTGGCCAGGTAGCTCTTACCGGGCCTCATCTGATGGATTCGTCCTGCCATGACCTTGTTCATGCTCATGAAGGGCCCCGGGTTCACGGCGAAGAGGTGATGGTAGCCGCCTGGCGTTGCAAAGAGGCAAGCCCACTCATTGCGGAGGGCTCTCCTTATTCTTTTCTTGAGGGCAGAGTACATGTTGTCCATCAGGGACTGAGGGAGAGTGGCCAGGGCTGGGGAGACAAGGTGTGAGTTTATAATAGGGATTCTAGACAGCCCGTGGGTGAAAGGTATAGTCCTGTGGGCCACTGCGTCCACCAGGAGGTGGTTCCTAATAGGGGGGACAGAGCGCGGCGTTTTCCAGTTGGGGAGGTACACAGTTGTTAGCCCTTTGGTCAGGGCCCTCGAGGAGTCCTGGGCCTCGTAGGCGGAGAGGGAGGGGAATGAGGTGTGAAGGCGAGCTGTTGCCGCATTCAAGCTGGGCGGGGAGCATGCGATCCTAAGAACCGCCAGCCTCTGTTTGTGCGTAACCAGGAGGGGATAGGGGGGAGGCAGGATTCCACCGAGAGGATTCCAGTGGGTGTCACTGAGAAGAGGTTCGTGGTCCATCTCTGCACCTTGTGCCAAAAGGAGTTTAGGCAGGCTATGGTGCCTGCGCTGGGCGTGAAGAGGTCGGCCCCATAAAGTAGGATAGGGGCAACCAAGGAAGTGGCCAATCTGTGGCATAGGTATGGGGCGAGGCCAGCACCGGGGGGGCTAAGGGGTCTGATCAGGGCAAAACCACCTTGGGCTAGTGCCAGGTTGTGTGAGAAGTGGGCCGAAGAGTCCAGGGCGGGAGTGAACCAATACCCCAGCCATCTTACCGAGTCACGGGGGCGGATCAGCTCTTCCTTGATCTGAATGGGGGAGAAGTACTTTGGTGAGTGTCTCTGGCTTAGAGTTCTCCAGTGTATAAGCTCCGTCTTCGGGACCGAATAGGAAAGGTAGGCCTTGGCTTCCAACTTCTCGAAGAGTTTCTGGAGGCAACGGATATTGTCACGATACGATAGGGACTCGGCCCTGAGTGCGAAGTCGTCCACATACCAGACCATTAGGCCTCGAGGGATCCTGAAGTGCAGAGGGGCTACATAGAGTAGGAAGAGGAGGGGAGAGATAGGGGAGCCCTGGGGGGCGCCGACATTGACCGGGGCAGGTGTACCTGGAGCCCCTTGAAAGACTAGAGTGCTGCTCTGCTCACCCAGGAAAGATGAGACCCAGGAGACCAGGTATGGGGGGATTCCGCCTTCGCTCAGGATGCGGGCCTGAGTGTTGTTGTCGACATTGTCGAACCCTGCCTTGATGTCCAGAATAGGGAAGAGACCTTGAGCCGTGTTCTCTGCAGGGTTTTTACGTCATTGAAAAGCGTGAGGTACGCATCATAAGTCATGAGCCCTGTTAGGGAGCTGCATTGGTTGGGGTCCAGCAGGCCATTGGACTGGGCTGCCAGGATGAGGTGGGACGGTATGACCCTTTTGAGGATCTTTGAGATTGTGCGGATGAGAACGATAATCCTGAAGGAGGAGGGGGACTCATAGAGCTCGTCGTTCTTCTTCCCAACTGATGTACCGCTTAATAATCTCCTGCCGAAAACGTTCCCACGTGGAATAGCTAGGGTCTTGAGTGTAACTACCTAAACCGCCTATGACCTTCCGGTATTTCTCCCAAAAAGGTGCTACCTTATTTCCCTTGGTCTTCCCCAAGGCAAATACAATGCGATATGAGTGGTTCACCCATTGTGTAGGGTTGCGATCGAAGTAATCTTCACATACTGTTAACCAGTTTCTTACATCTTGGTTATCTTCTCCTTGAAAAAAATAAGGACATTCCGCAGTGTTTTTGGTCAGTCGCTGACAAGTACTAAGACTCTGCATAAATTCTAGCATGGCCCTGGTACGGGGAGAAGGATCTCTTAGAAGTGATGGTCTTCGAGAGTTGCGTTCCGGACGTCCGCAACTCCTGCCCCTGCCATTTCCTTCCTTTTTGTCGTTATTATCATCGTCATCGTTGTCTGGGTTGGGATCTCCACCAGTATTTCCTGGTGGAGGTGGTGGTTGGTTGTTTCCTCCTCGATCAACTTCCCTTCCTTTATTCTGTCAGGGAGTTGCAGCTGATTCCTTCTCAGGGTTGATACCATCAGGTAGTATCCAAGGGTTTTGTTGGCCTCAGTTAGAAGGTCCGTGGTCACCGTCACCACCATCGGTTGGTGGAATAGTATAGTGAGGTTTTTCTGCACGATCGATTCTTGCAGTTAAGGTTTGTATTAAGGCTTGAAATTCGAATTGTTGTTTGTCAAGGAGGTCTCTTGCTTCTTGAGAATCTTTTTGTTGCTGAGCGGAGGCATCCTCTTTTTGTTACCTTAGTAGCTGATCCGCTCATTCCTCGTGATCATGGAGGACATGTTGCCAGGTAGTGTCCTGGTTTTTTACCTTATTTTTTAGTTCGAGAACTTTTCATTCCAGAATCCTGTCGCAGTCTTTTGCCAACTCCGCATCCTCTTTTTGTTGTGCTTCCCGTCATCTAAATTGTCCAGCTATCTCAGCTGTTAGACGTTCTTGCTCAACTCGAGTTACCCCTTCCAGTGTTGCCAATGCTTGCTTCGCATCGGTTATTTCCTGGTCGACAATTTATTCCCCTTTTGCTAACCTGGTTTGTAGCAATTGTAAGGTGCCGTATTGAACCTTAGCATCATACGATAATACTCCAAGAGCTACCTGATTTTCATCCTGGCTCTGATGTATCGTGGACGAAATCATTTTGAATGGCTGAGCAATTTGTCGTTTAAGGAGTTCAGTAGGATTGGTGGGGTTCCTCGAGTGTTGTCTGGAATTTGAAGGGGATGCAGACTTTCCAACCCGGAAAGGTGCACTTGTGGATTGATTCATTGCTAATGGGCTAGGTTCTGAGGGAATCATGAGAGGTCCAGATAATGGGGCCAAAGATGAAGCAAGTCGTGTCGTGCTTTCATCATCCCTAGGATCAGCTGGTGATTCATCACAGGAGGAGGCTTCGAAAGGAAAACGTGAACTAGGTTGGTTTTCCGTCATCATGATTTAACAAACCTGATAAAAATTTGTTTTGGTCTTTCATCTCTTCGAAGGGAATGGGTGACAAATGGGCCCGTATTTTGTATTCCACTAGTTTTGTTCAAAAGAATCGATATATTCCTTGTAGTTTTTTACGATTTGATCTAAGCCATCAATACACAGTGATTGATGGATAATTGTCTCGGGGGTTTACGATCGGGATGGCAGGTTCAAGTTGGGTGGGGGTGAAGGAGTGGAGCAGGGTAATGTAACTCCATCTCCTGATTCTGGTTTCCAATCGTCCAGGGGTTCCTCGGTTGGTTGAGATGGGTCAATGGCAGTCTCAGTATCGTTTTCGAGAATGAAAAAAAGGTAATATAGGATCAGACAGGCAATCAAGTCTGATAGCATGAGGTTGGGTATGAGCCTTGGTGACAGAGAAATAACAATATAGTGTTACAGGATAGGTAACACGGTAGGATTCCGAGCTAACTAGGCCCAGGATATTCGAGACAACGGATTAATAGTCAGGAAGGCTCGTAAGTAATCGTTTGGTAAAGGTAAAGTAATAAAGCATAGTCAAATATCAAAGAGTTAAAATATAACTCGCTAACTTGTTATATTGTTAAGGTGTCTTCTCCGTTGCTTGATGATTCTTCAACCACCGGGGGAGAGGCCTACTATTTATACTAATGTTCATGCTACTTCGACTTCTTTAGTTAAGAAGTATTTTCTTAACAGTTCAGTTCGTCAGAACAAAGTGCGAACACCGGCTGACCTTGAAAACTTGCTGTAACGACCCTATAGATAGGTAACTACAGTGGACTAGACTAAAGCCCGTATGGTATACCGTATGGTAACCATATTGAGGCTAGGCCAGTATACTTAGTATACTACCGGTAGACATGAGTTGGTACAAGTGTCTACAAAGTGCCTTGGTGACATAGGGTTAAACAGGGTAACCTAGTAAACGTTGCACGGGTTTCCGGGGCAACATTACATATGGTCGCGCGGACTCCCGAAGGTAGTAAACGCATAACAGGGTGAAGTTACCCTACCTTAGAAACATGATTACCCTACCTTGGGGACCCAGTTACCCTACTGAGTTACCCCAGTTACCCTACCTTCACCGACACAGTCATCTGCGGACATAGGGGAAAGTTATCCCACTATAGTAGGGCTCTTAAATGTGTATAGGGCCGCTTCGTATGGTACGAAACGGAGTACTAACGGAGCAGGAGTGGTCCGAACCTCCTGTAACTTTCAGGGGATATTCCTAACACCACCTGCGGCCCCAGCGTTGGTACGGCGTGACAGCACTGTACGGCTGTGTAGTTGTGTGCTTCCTAGTAAAGTCAGATCTATAGGAACGCTCCCACAACACCGTATGAGTTGTGGCCGTCCAACCGACCAGAAGCTGTTCGTAGGATATATAAGGGGTGTGAGGGTCACTGCCTCCTGGGGCACGAACCATCTCTCCTCCACCTCCGGCGATTGAAATCTCAACACCACGGGAAATCATCGTCACTTTCCCCCACCCACTTCTCTTCCCCCATCATGGCTACTGCCTAGGGGTTGACGTTAAGCCAGCTTCCCTCCTCTCCTGGGGCACGCATGCCTCCCCTCCTTGGGGTTCTCGTTCCTGTTCATCGTTGACACCCGCTCATGAAGTTCGGTTCTCCCCCTTACCCCGCACTTGCTTTGCACCTCGCTTAGCATTTTGCACGGTCGGAAAGCTTCTCGCTTCGTTCACGGTCGGCGATATGGCGTCCGGACTCTCGGTCGAAGTAAGACTTCGGTT
>Ga0307509_10003427_pt1 | contig 24095 bp, 19 predicted proteins | sample 10_EM_MG_FD_202245 | JGI IMG/M metagenome (GOLD analysis project Ga0307509, IMG submission 202245) | Populus trichocarpa ectomycorrhiza microbial communities from riparian zone in the Pacific Northwest, United States - 10_EM | ecosystem: Host-associated > Plants > Roots > Unclassified | place... | reverse complement strand
AGTGCCACAAGTATGGTGGAATCTCCCACCAAGTTTGGCGAGTTTATACCGTATATGGTTAACTATCACTAAACATGCACTAGTCCAAAATAGGCCCTTCTGATTTCAATCCGGTGAGTACTGTACTCGAGTACTTGTATCCGGTTCGTTGTTTCCCCGCTTCCTGCCCTTTGTTACACTCCTTCCCGCAGCAAGCCCCCTGCCCTTTGTCAATCCCGTCTCTCAGACTCGGTATCATAGTCAGGTTCACCTTCACCCACTTTGTGCTCCCTGGCCTCGAGCAGTCCTAGCTATCACACTCCTTGCTCTCCTCTTCCCTAGCCGGAAAAAGAAACTCATATGCAGGATCTATCGCCCCAAATCTTGGACCTGATGTCCGATAATAAGCTGTTTGTTCGCTCCTTGTTTCCCCATGCAACCTCACTTAGAGAGCTAATTGCTTATTGACTTTTACTTTGATTAAAGCTCCTCTGAAAATGCGGCCGTTAAGTCGAGTGATAACAGTGGGGGGGGCTGTTTCGAGAATTGGGATCCTTTTGGTTGGGATACTATTAATTGGGATACTATTAGTTCCACTCATTCTCCTGTGGACCCATTCTCCTGCGATTTCGATTCTCCCCCCTTTGGCTATAAACCAGACGACAGCAGACTGTTTCCTGACGTCCCTCCCACCCCCCCACCCCCCGTACCAGCTAGGCATTCAGGACGCCAACGCCACTGCCAACGCCCCCACCCCCGCAGTTCGTCACGTCTTGTGAACCCATTCTCCTCCGATTTCGATTCTCCTCCCATTGCCCCTAACTATAAACTGGACGACAGCGGACTGTTTTCTGACGTCCCTCCTACCCCCCCAACCCCCCACCCCCCGTACCAGTTAGGCGTACAGGACGCCGACGCCGACGCCCCCCCCCTTCCACCGACAGTAGTGGATGATATCAGTAAGAAAAGGAAAGTCGATGGTTCCCCTGCTAGAAAACCACCAGCTTGGGAGTTGAATTACAAACTCGGCAGTGGTGCCTACGGAACTGTATATTTAGAGAAAGTTCAGACACCTAGCATGAGGTCCTCCGAGTTATGGGCCGTGAAGAAGATACCGTAGGAACTCGAATAATCGGACCATGTGCTAGGACGTTGGAGTTGCCTCTCTTAGTATGGTCCGGTGTTTTTTTCTTTTTTCTTCTCTCTCAGGGGGCAGATTTTTGGTGTGTTTTTCGTCCCTTTTCCGGAGGAGGAAATTTCGGACTGCATAGCACATGGTCCGATTATTCGAGTTCTTACGGTATCACGATGCTCGCCAAACTTCCCTGCCAAGCGGTACCAAGCCGAGATCAGCAATTTACGGGCACTATCAAATGTGGGTTCCGCCCAAACATGGTTCATTTCATACCTGGCATTGGTCTCATTCGAGCTTTCTCTGACGTGTCAATAGCATGAGTGGTTTGTCAAATTCAACTCCTTCTATGAGGACCCTGATTACGTGTACATTGCTATGGAGTATATCCCTATAGGAGATATGTCGAAGACCTTGGTGGGTGGATATCACTGGAATGAAAGTGATACGAGGGTGGTAATAAAGCAGCTGCTCAATGGATTGGCAGTAATGCATAAGGAAGGAATCACGCATCGCGATCTGAAGCCCGAGGTCTGCACCCTCCCCACCTAAAACCTCATATCCAAAGCCTAATGATCACAGAATGTATTCCTCCACCTTCCGGAGAATCAGGCCTACGTCCTGCATGTAAAAATCGGGGATTTTGGGACCTCCAAGCGCATATCCTCTAACGCCTCCACATCCCTGAAGACTACTACTGGGACATAGGAATACATGGCGCCTGAAGTGCATGACACGGCGCAACCCAAGACCAACCGGGTAGCATCTGGTCCCTCGGGTGCATCTTGTATAGGATGGTCACCGGTAACCCCTTATTCAAAGACCCCGTCGAGGTGTGGAAGTACACCCTGATTGCATCTTCCTCGCCCCTGGTGGTCGAAAACATAGACCTCAGTGCCCTTTGTGTTAGCTTCCTCCGTAACATCCTGCAACCGGGCCCAGAGGATCGACCGAGTGCGGAGGCATGTTTGAGAAAGGCCTGGATCATGAACGAAGTTGCCGGATCGGAGTACATTATTGGAAAGGACCTCTGCACGAGGTTGTTGAATGTCAAGCTTCGAGCGCCTGATATAGATTCATTCTCGCATGTGGTTGCCAAGCGAGTGGCTGATAGGACTCATACCAGGAGTTTGCTGACTGGTGACACCAGTGACATATCAGATGGCGAGCATACTGAGACCCACCGGCGCTCTAGGTACTCGGAGAACCCTTGGTACTCATTCATGGAGTAGCCCATTGCGGTATTAAGGTATGCTGATGAGAGTGGGGATAACTGGTTCCTCCAGTGCTTGTGCGATGAGTGGCTCACTATGCTGGTGACTACCACAGAACTGTATATAGTCTCACTTGTGTTTCCTTTCTCCCTACAAGGCGCATCTATAAATTGAACAACGAACACCCCTGGTTTCCTATCATATTCCTTTCTCTCTGATTTTTCCTACAACACTTGCCTCACGGCAGGGTGATAGTGGTGCCTGTACGTAGGCAAGCTGCCCTGCATGAAGCCCGTCCTCCATTACTTGTTTGGACAGTTAGAACAGTGAAGGGGCACAGGGAGTGGATTTCATAATTTTGAATATTACAAGTACCCAAGCTTAATTAAATTTAAGATAACACTCAATTGTCAATTGAATCAATACTCTGACAGGAATCTTAAGTTTTATTACATTTTCATCCCAGCCTTAATTGCAATACTCGAGTATATTGATTATAACATTACTTGTATTATAAGCAGATGTTTCGGCAGTACCAGTATGCAATATCAGTTTTAGAAATAGATTTTAAACTAAAATAGTACCACAAAGAGCTGACTTTTAGCAATCATTTTCCATTCCATAAGAGTCTATGAAGTTAGGCCTATTTTACATACCAAAAAAGTATATTTCTTGAAATTGTAGTTTTCATATAAAATCTTCTACAAAGGTCGTTGGTTGACGAATAATATTTTCTAAGCTGCTGAATATGATATATACTCTAGATGTCTAGCTACCAGGTAGTTAAGTCAAAATAAATTATTAGTAGTTGTGGCTTGAAGGGGGGGGGGGGGGGGGGTTGATTGGCACAGGCTCATTTTTCTCTCTATTAACATCTAGAGGGGTCACCCACCCTACCACCTAGTCTAATAGAGCCGCCATAGTAATTCTCATTGGACTGGTGGTTGAAAATCCTTTGGTGGTTGAAGATGGGGCAATATTTTGCTTGGCAAAGTGCTCCGGCTTCAGATAACCCCTACCACAGTTCGTCGTGTGCTGCGCCCAAGAGATCTGGTTAAGGAAATGACGGGATATGGAATGTATGATACAATATCCTTCCTTAATTGGAGATAAATCACTAGGGTTTCTGACTGGGACATATTCCACAGATTTCTTGGGCGCAGCGACGGACTAATGGGTGGTATAATAGAAAGAAACACATTATTATAAGAGCCCAATCCCCTAGACTAGTTAGTTGCTTTAAACCACTCTCAATTAAGAATCAAGGACTTGGGTGGGAATTTCCATTACCGTTGCAAACTCATAAGATTGAGCTATTTCAGATCAGCCGATCTACTCCCCCTATCTATCATACTTCCCTCTCTTTTTTGATTATTATTATTATATGCCATGCTCTTGGAATATCTATGGTAAACTCCCCTCTCAAAAGTACTGTCCCATACCCAGTTTTACAGCCAAAGTCGGTGTATTCAGTAACTGAAATAACAATAAAATAAAGTTATGAAAATTTATACAAAATTATTCTATGCAGATATTTATAAGGAGAATCTGTTTCTGATTTTTATTTATTTTATATATTGATTTCACAAGGTTTTGTATCCATTTCTATGCAATGGTTAAAATAGAATGCCAAGCCCACATACAAATTTGGGGGCTTGGCACTAATTTTGGTGGGGATTCACCTTTCATCACACTTCGACTAGGTAAATCCAGGTGCAACTTATGCAAATATGGGGTGTTTATGATTTTTATTATAGGAGAAAGTAATTCTTGTAAGCAGGAATTTATGTAAATTTTCTGTATCACTTTAAGATATTTTATTATATAGAAATGGGCTAGTAGCAAATTACTCAAGTTTAGGCACTTTTTGGTGGGGTTTTGGGAAGTGGGACAGTACTTTTGAGAGGTCATTGTAGCTAGCTACCTACTCCCAGCTGCTATTACCTCCGGGAGACCATTAGTCTAGTTTCCAGTTTTTCGGTGTGGTCTCGTTGTCTGGTATGATAGGGGAGCTGGACGATGACCCTTTTTTTCTGGAATGTATATACGGGATGCCTAGAAAACAGCCATCAGGTCGTGCGAGAAAAGTGATGCTTATATCATAAATTAGAGATTGCTTGCCCGGGTTGGGTGGGGTATGACGGCTAAAGGGTAGGTAGGTGGAGGTTGGGCATGGAGGCCAAAAGAGAGGTTCGCTTGGTTTAATGTTTGTGGTGGTAGGTTTTTAGACGGGTAGCCGGATCGGGGATTGGAGCCTGGGTTTCTTGGGTTTCTTGTTAGGAGGTTGAGGAGGTTGAGGAGGGAGGGAGTGGCCATGAGGTGCTTGGGGCTGTGCTTTATCTGAGAGGTGTTGATTAGCACCCCCCACCATTAAGTATCATATACCCATATACCGGTGCCCTCTCGCCGAGAGCACAATCCAGCTCTCCTAAAAAAAACCCCCCAAACCCGAGTGACAATTCATGACGTGACTCACCCCTCTTACCCCGTTGTCAAAACCCCAAAGACTCGGAAGAAGCGTACGGAAGGTTCAGGGATATTTCATGCAAGTTGGGGTAAGCTACGTGCTGCAGAGTTTCACTGCTGACGTATGATACTCCATCCTCGCGATGTCGAAGCGTTTTTTTTATTTAAAAAAAAGACTGCTATTGCATACCTCCCAAATCCAAGGAAAAAGTCCGAATTTTGGTGGCATGCAATATCAGTCTCTTTTAAAAACGCTTCGACACCGCGAGTAGGTGGGGAGATTTAACTTTAGGCCTCGTTTTGGTGGTAGATGTAGATGATACGAATGACGTACGGCCGTGTGCCAAAAGCTCTAACATCCCTACTTGTGCCATGACAGAACTTTATAGCTGATGCATGGTAGGAATTTTGTGTTACAATGCCGGTCTGGATGCTAGAACTTTTGGCACGTGGCTGCACTTCCCAGTGGATTGGGGATGTAACTCTAGCCTCGTGCATCTCCACTGGCCCCGCGGTGGTGGGTATGCTAACGTGCCGGTCGTGTTTTCGACGGGCCGAATGGAGGGCTGTAGAGGAGGCAGCCTCAAGGGCCCTCAAGTAGACTTATCAATTCTCCGTCGGTCCGGTGCGAACACTGCACAAGTACAGTCGTGTAACAAAAGTCTTGGCACCCAGGTAAAATTTTATTAAACTTGCTTCACCTCGACCACTCCACATACCTCAGTGCTCAAAGCAGAAATGCGATCATGAGAAACAGGACCTTGTAATTTATATTCTTCATTAATTCAGGCTGAGGGAGGACATACAAAGTGGTGGGCTTAGAGGCATTCTTGTCCCATCACTCAGTCGGGGGTGCCAGGACTTTTGTTACACGACTGTACAATCCACCCTTATGTGCCGCCTGCTCTAACACTTCGCCCAACAACTAACCCACCTCGCCCAAACCCGTACCGCCATTCCGCCATTCACCCAAGCACCGTCACCGCACCGAACCCACAACCCACAATAGCGGTACGGGTACTCGAGTGCTGTAGCTCCGATTCACCACCCTATGTCCTAGAGATTCCCAAAACCCCTCCTCTAAGCACTCAATCAATATACCCGTATTGACTCAACCCCACTCAATTCCCTCATCGAGCTCCTCATATGCGTGGTATCATACCGATATGTGGAATACGAGGGGGGTGGATTACAAATCCAGATATTACACCACCCAGGACCGACACACAGGTTAAGCTTTTTCCGAATCGGGTAAGTATAACAAGATTTGAAATAGGATTGCAAGTTTTCGCTTACCGGTGTTACCACTGCTGGGGAGGGCCAAGCTATCACCAGGTTCGCTTGAGTTTGCGGAGACGGGGGGGGTGAGTCATGGAGGATTTCGGGTAGGGAGAAGGTTTCTGGAAAATTGTATCATACTGGTAGGTTATGTTGTATCATATCGTGGGTTTTTATTACTCGATAGACAGGCGGATCAATGCTGTGGATGGAATGGGGCTTTCCGGAGATTTCGGAATAATAATTGGCAGAAGGCGGGATGGACTGGATGGACTGTCATGTTTTTGGTTGACTCCTCTCCTTGCCCACTTGCTTTTCGGCGCTGGCCGCCTTTTCCGAGGAGCCTCTGTGAGCCGAATACCTGTCTGGTGAGGACTCCAGCTGGGTGTCGAAAACCCACCAATATTCGCTAACTTTAACTGCCTACCGAATTGGTGTCACCCCATCGGCATGTTTTCCACGGGATAGGCCAACCCAATTCAATCATTCGCCTATCCTGAAATGGCACCATCCACGCGGAGTGTCGGCTGGAGGAGGCCTTCTTGCCAAAGACGCGTGGGTACCGGGGTTACTCTGCTATCAAATCTACCCCCGTTACCACACCGCAGCACAGACACCGGTACCTGAACACTACACCAATGCTGCAACAACAACCTCCCATCATCCATAGCACGTGGGGGTGGACTCTACCCCCAGACGCAGGTATTTGACGATTTTTGATTGGCAACAATTCGTCGACAGTCTACCGGTGGTGGTGGTGGTAAGTTAGAGCAATCGCATTCAGATATCTTTCCAAGAACTCCGGCAAAGGGGAGCACAAGCTCCTTCCCACCAATTTCTCCTACCCCGCCCTTCGCCTTCCCGGTTACGAAGGTTAATACAGGGCAAAAAAACCCCAGACTGTCCATCACCATTCTCCCCCCAAGCTGGGCATAGACCGTTGTAGGCTTGGGTCGAACACCACCACTGTCTCTTATACCTAAAGACATCAGCCCTCAGAGAGGTAAGTTGTGGAACACACAAATGCCATGGCTGGCACTCAACCTCAGCTCGCGCTCTTTTCCACTGGTGCCCTCGCCTAGTGATTGGAACCAAAATCCCCTCTCTCTAGGGGTAAATACTGTGCTTCGAGGTTGGCCTTGGCTAGCAATATCACCAAAGAGTTATTGGTGTCGTACGGTGCTCAACATGAAGAAAGGGTTTACCCATCACCATATTTCTAAGACAATGGAAATGGGTATGGTTATTTTTCTCCTTATTGCGCTGGTGTCTGCCGGTAGTGCCTCTCTCTTCAGCCTCCCTTCTTTTATAGAAAAATCTGTAGTTAGTTCCATACCAGAGGAACCGTAGGCCTAGAGGACATTAGGCAAGCGTAATATGTTTTCCTTTGCTAGAGCTCAGGGTCTTTATACACGCAATGGATGATGAGTCCAGGTCTTGTGCTTAGATCAATCCATAGATTTAACAAAAATAATAATCTGCAGAGGGAACACTGCGACAATTCTCTTCAGAAAAAGCAATCATGATCGATAGGTTTTTTGTTTACTGCTTCTTGCTTTCGTTTTGGGTTCGCCTCTGTCTATTATACTCTAAATCCTACCTTCTACGAACTATTCTGTACTCTTCGACAGTTCCGATAATGGCGATGGCTTGTCAGTCCTGGCTTCTCACCCATGTCCTCCGGGTCTAGACACCTTTCATCCCCAGGCCGAAAGACAACGCCCGCCATGGATTGCGATATCATGCGCAATCCACTCCCTGTCAATACCCACAAAAGAACGCAGATCCTGTCGTTGCTCTCACGGTGCATTACAAAGCACACCCACAATACCTATTGTACCATCACACCAATACAGCACCCCCCCTCTTTTCTTCTCTCTCCTCCCACTCCTTCTCCGCCCTTCCCCAAAAAAGCACCTCGTCCTCTTCGCAGGAGCCCGAGCATCAACAAAGCTCATATTATCTTCCAAAAACACACAAAAAAAGAAAAAAGAAACAGGCTAAACAAATCCGGGCAGCAAATCCAACCCCTCAACATTAAAAATACTCACCTTATTAATAATCCCCCTCCCCGTCATTGGCAGCCTTGATCGGCATCCTTCAACTAAGTTCGCGTCCCCCGCTCAAGTTCATGCTCAATGACACCCCCCCCGGGCTCCAACTATCCAATGTGGTGCGATAATAAATAAAGAAAACTAGGCAATCATTTTTTATATTGTTTCTTTTCTTTTTCTTTTCCTTTCGTCTGAAAGCTAGAAGGAAGGGAGCGTCGACCAGAGCACCATACCAGTGCGTGATTGCCTGACGTCTATGCTAAAACGGACCACTATTGCATACCACCAAAATTCAGAGGCTCCGGCCGTTTTCCTGCCCGTATACAATAACAAACGTCAAGCAATTACGAGTGCTGTACGAGTGGGGTGAGTAAAGTGCCGGAATACCCTTACTGGCTGGCTTATCCTATTATTCTGCTTGGCTACGCTTGGATTGGATTATTCATCTGGCGGTGCGATGGACTGCACCGCAGTCGCTGTTGGTTTGGAAGTGCCATGAGTCAACTACTAATGTATAAAACCCTTCCCGCCTTCCTTCCTTCCAGAACTTCGGGAGGGGTTCTTTTTTCTTCTTCTCATTTCACATTTCATTTTGCTACCGTCATTGCGATTGAGCCACAATAGCGGGCAATCCTACATAAGCAATTGCGAAGAAGAAGAGTGGAAGACACCCTCTTGGGAATCCATAAGATTTTGGAAAGCTACGAGACTAGGCCTACGACATTCGCTAATACCGCCAACACCTCCGGTGAGCGATACGGACAAGAGGGCCGGTGAATTGATATCGTTGCCGGTGGTCATCGAACAGCAAAGCAGAGTGCTAATACCAGTACCGTACGATACGGTGCCGACTCTTGCCATTGCCGCAAGTACTAAAACAAAGCGAAAGAGGGAGATCTTTGCGTGCTTTATCACCCCACCGGTACCATCTTTATATAATACCTCCCAGATCCCCGGTTTCTCTTAGCTTGATTTCCCCACCCCTGCTACAAACCAACCAACCAAACCATGCCCTCCTCAATATCAACCCACGCCTCAACCTTCAGCACCTTCCTAGCCACTACCACCACCAACCCATTCTCAAAACCTCAAACAAGCATAAGCATAAATGGCGACAATGCCCTAAGCGCATACCGTACACAGGCAACCTATACCACGCACTCGCGAATAACCGGCACAGTGCAAGTGGAGTCTCCAAACTGCGACGTCCGCTTCGACGAGGTGGTTATCACCTTCGAAGGGACAATAAGAACATGGCTGGATAGGTTTGGCCCCGGGCCAACGAGTAGTGGGCGGACGTACGCCGAGAAGATGGTTAGTCGTTCTGAATCTCCCATCCCACCCCACAATAGACGCAAAGCTAACAAATGATGCCCGAACCACTTGTAGTTCTTGAAATTGACTCAACCAATCGATGACACCCTCTTGCCCATCCCCCGCCTCCTGGCGAAATCAAAAACCTACACATTCCCCTTTGAATTCGTCATTCCAGAAAAGCTCCTACCAAGCGCCTGCTCTCACCGCCACTCCACCTCCCTACAGGAGACAGCGGAGCGGGAAGAACACCTCCAACTCCCGCCCACCTCCGGTGACCCCATGCTCCCAGATGCGAACGGGGCCCTCGTCGACGACTCGTTCCCGGACATGCTGAGGATCGCATACGCCATAAACGCACGCATCATTCGGCGGCGCGAGACAGACAATAAACCAGTAGTATTATCCTCCAGCGTGAGGAAAGTCAGAATAATGCCTTACGTGGAGGACGCACCGCCAATAATGCTCGACGGCGAAGCCACCGCCGCCCCTGCCATCGGAGGAGGCGTGTGTGGGATAGGACCAAAGTATGTATTAAAGAAAGAAAAAGACGTCAAGAAATCCCTCTTCAAACCCCGCCTCGGCCGTCTGCTCGTATCGGCTCACCAGCCAAACCCCCTCCGCCTACAAGATCCAAACAAAACCGGATGTCCAAGCACAACAATGGTCCCCATTTCCCTCCTCTTCACAAAAGCCACACCTTCCTCCCCCGCCCCTCCACCAAAACTGACTACGATAACGACAAAATTACGCATACACACCACTTTTTCCACAGCCCCATTCCCACACGCCCTCCAGCGGGAAGTGGTGGGGCCGGTAGGGAATTACTCCACAACGCACACACTCTCCACCCACTGCATTTCGAATACCCCCTGGACCGGGAACGAGGCGAGGTTGAGTGTACCGGTTTCCCCGCCGAAGGGGGTGATGTTGGTGCCCAGCTTTAGCACATGTCTTGGAGCGCGGAGTTATTCTCTTGAAGTCGTCATTGGGGTGCAGAATTCTTCGTCCATCGCGTTGAAGATTCCGCTGCAGGTTTCGTTTCCTGCCCCTGCAGAGGCGGGGGTGGAGGAGTTCTTCACGCCAAGGAGCGTCGCGCCGCCGTCGTTAGTGGCAGAGGAGAGGAGGGGTCAGTTACCGCCGCATATGAGGCCTCGAGCGAACCTCCCGCCAGAAGGGCTACCAGCGTACGTCTTTCCCCCGGTGGGTGGAGAAGGCGGAGTCGTCAGGATTCCGTCCCCCGTAGGGATTTCGCCGGGGTGTGGGTAGATGTCAGAGTGATAATTGGTGATTTTTCATCCCGCTTCTATCTATCCCTGCTAGGTTGGGGATGTATGGGTGGAATTAGTTCAACGGGACACAACATACTGTATCATATCATAGCTCACCAAGTTCTGTCATGGCACAACGTAGCATAATGTAGCCTAGCCTAACTTGTAATTTCAACAATTTAATAATTATCAGACATACTGTATTCACTCGCTCACTCACCCTTTAGCCTCGTATGAGACCCCTAGCGTCACATAGTATTGGCCCAGTAAGCCCCAACTGCCAACAGAGCTTCTCAAACTACGGCACAGTATCGTGCGGCGAAAAATAAGTTTAACCATCCCATCAGGCCCAAGTCAAAAAGTAATAAGAATCTAAAAATTCCAAATATTACTTACATGACCAAGACCATGACCAACCCTAACCCCTTCTCACGGCAAACTGTAAAGAAATCTCAAGCCGTTCTACCAGCTCCACTGTATCGTTTCAATCATTTCATTCGCTTGCTCGACCGAATGCGCCCGCAAGAAAAGGAGAGGAAAGACACCCAAGACCCAATCCAACCCATCTCCAACTTAAAAAAGGCCTTTTTTTCTCGCCTATTTTACTTTTTGATTATGATTTTCTCCGGCAATCCAGACCAGCAAGAGGAAAGGTTTCGTGAATTCAATTCCCCTCCATTTATCCCTATGAGCTCAACACGCGGTCCCAATAGTAACGTAAAAATCAAAGGGAGCTGCAACGAAAAAAAAGAGAAACATGAGCGAGTATCAAAGCAAAAAGAAACGGTCATCCATCTGAGCACCATCTAACACATCGTCTTTGGAGTAAGCTAGTGAGAACTTTTTTTTTATCTGGATGACACATTTACAAATCCCTATAAACTAGTTAGTTTCGATCCTTCCAACGCTAGCATCATCGATTTGGTATACATACGCATCATCTTCGTCAGGAAGAGGGTGTTGAGCAGCATCCTCCATCTCCCGCTGGTAGGCTGCCAACACCTCGGTGTCGACAGTGACCTCAGGGGGGGCCAAAGCTGGGGAAGCAACGAACTCAAGAGTCGGGTTTCCGACAAGCTTCCTAGCCAACCACAAGAAAGGCTTTTCAAAATTGTAGTTCGACTTGGCAGAGATATCATAGTACTGCAGATTTTTCTTCCGATGGAAGGTAATGGTCTTGGCCTTGACTTTGCGCTCCTTAACGTCGACCTTGTTTCCGGTAAGAACGATGGGGATATTCTCGCAAACGCGGACGAGATCACCTATCGGATCCAATACTAGTGTTAGCTCCTATGCCGAAAAAAGTAATTATATACCACAGGATTGTTGTCACGCACGGTGCCAGTTTGGAACGTTCTTGTAGGTAATCCTAGAGGTGACGTCGAACATGATGATACCGCATTGACCGTTGATGTAGTATCCATCTCTCAACCCACCAAACTTCTCCTGACCAGCGGTATCCCAAACATCGAACTTGAGTTCACCAAAGTTGGTAAAAAATCCAAGAGGGCTGAAAGGCAGAGGGTGGAAAAGTTAGCCGAAACACCAACAACAAAATTTATCGGGAGAAACCCCCTAAACAAAGCTCGGAAAGATGTACTGTTAAACAAGGAATGAGGAAACATACTGGACCTCGACACCAAGAGTGGCGATATATTTTTTTTCGAACTCACCAGTCAAGTGACGCTTGACGAAGGTAGTCTTCACGAAAAATATGTTAGCAAACCAACACTCTCCACTAAAAGCTCAAATCTTTCTATCGTGATACAAAATATCTCAGCCCCAACTATTGCCATATGGCCGAAGCAGGGGGGATGGAAATATTGAAAATATCAGGACAGAAGGTAAAGGGCCAGAAGCGAGGGAAGAGAAAATACCTTTCCGGTACCACCATCACCGACAAGAACGAGCTTGAAAGTGGGAACTTGACCTGGAGCAGCCATTATGATTGTATTTGTCTAAATGTTTGTAAGAGACGCTAGTGAGGACGGCGATGGAGGAGCCCTTATTATAGTAGGGGAGAGAAGTTAGCAACTGGAGGTAGCACCGCTGAGAACCACCAGCGGAAGGATGAGTGGGAAGGCTGCGGTGGCGGCGTTGGTGGGAGGAAAGGGAAGAGAGGAATGATCACCTTTGTGCGAAGAGATTGGAAATTAGAGGTCGAGGCGGATGAAGTGGATGAGGTTTTTGTTTGGGTGAGGGGCAAAAAAAGACGGAGAGTGAGAGCGAAAAAGAAAGGGGAGAGGAGAGGGGAAAAAAAAGTAGGACAGGTTGGAGAGAAGACAGCACGACAACGGTGACAGAGGGAATAGGATGGGTGGCTCTCCTGCAACAAGAAAAGGGTGTTGGCGGGGCTGGCAAATCCGATTTTTCGACAGCAAGCCCCCTCTCCAATTGGTCAGCGAGTCTACGCATAACCCTAACCCTGGCGATCGAGAAGAAAATTAAGGGATGTTGGTGCTTTCCACGATCTTCTATGGTACGGTAAGGTGCCGAAAGTTGAATTATTGAGCAAAAAAACTGCTCCTTCCTTCCAGAGAAAGCCTTAACTTATTCACTATTCCCCGATCAAAGTTTACCGGCTCCGAGAATTTATTCTCGCGATATGTCTTACATTCGGACCATCCCCCAAAAGTCCCTTCAAAATTCTCTCCTTGACCATAACCACTTTCTCTATCGAACTTGTCCTCGCTGTGACATAAAGCTCGTAGGTAAGGCATCTAACTATATAAAATCCCCCATAACGGGCAGATTGGCTGGGTATCAAAGTTACTAATTACATGAACTTATCCAGAGAATAAAATAATATCCATCTCGGAACCGCCCGAGACGCTGTGACTAACACAGTGGAGGAGAAAGTGAAACGAAAGATCATAACATATTCAAAGAACCGACAGTCACCTCAACAAAAGTACTAGAAAAAAATGAAAATACAGCACCAGAAAACGCTCAGCTATTTATGTTTATCATCCACAAAGTAAAGGAAATTCTTCCGCTGCGACAGCAGCAACACCAACATGCAAGTCAGAGATACAGAAAGACAGATGGGGGGGTATCGAAGAGGACCATGTGATTTAAAAGCTATTAGAATGTCAGTATAACTTGATAATTCGACGTTTGTATTGGTGATAACATACTGTTCCTTCCAGAAACCAAAATTAACTTCTGGTGTTGAAGCTGCTGCGCAAGCCTTTCGGATGCTTCTCGCTGCCGCGCTAGGCCCGCAGAAGTATACACCGACGTTTGTCCTCAACGTCCCCTCCAGCCCAGTGATGTATGATTGATCCATGATCCCATCCCTCATTGTCGTGAAGAGCTTGGGAAAATCAGGACGACCGTATTGTGTTCCGGTTCTGAGTTGCGTCAAGGGATCAACCTCCATTCCGACGCTGTTGAGTACAATGTTTTGAGCGGTATCGACGTCGAGTCTCTGGGTGAGATAAGTATGGATTCTCAAGAACTCGTTCGATTTGGAGCCACCCTGCCGTTCCAACGAGGATAGAAGATTCTGGAACCACTCGAATGAAGAAATATCACGGCAGACCCAAATGAACTCTACACGACGAAGACGCAGTGGCGTTGAACCGGGATTGTCACGCTTGTGCCAGATGTTCTTCAGAATAGAGGCCCATGGAGTGACACCAATACCTGTACCGATAAGTACAGCAATCTCGTTATCAAACACCTAATAATATGTTAGTGTGCAAAAGGAAAAGGGGATCAATGACTCTCTGTACGCACATCTTCAGCTGGCGCTCCGTATGGCCCGTCAATCCTCAAAGTGGGCATCCTCATTCCATTCCGCACAGCAACTTCATATTGGCCCATGGGATCGAGCCCTTCTACCCCTTGTACATCTGAGCCAGCGCCAAGCATCTCGCCGAGTGCCTTGGTGAAATCACCAACCTGACGGATATGAACGGAAATATATGAATCTGATGGGCAAGAAGTGATAGTAAATGGATGCCACTGGAACCGAGACACAGCAGGGACCTGAAGGAAAAGATATTGCCCCGACTTGTACTTCATCGACGGCTTGCTAAACTGAATCTCCATAGCACCATACGGGTGCTTGATGACTTTGGTGATTTCCGTCTGCTTTCGTGCTCGGACCTCCCTCCATACTCGCTCAAGAAAGTAAAGGGCAAATGTCCAAATAGTAAATCTCCAACCCTGGTATCCAATGCAATGCTTCCAGAAGATATTTCCAGCAAAGGGAGAATATGGCTCAGGTGTGTCCCGGACGAAGCATCCAACGGCGTGGGTATAGAGGGCAAGGAAAAAGATAAGTGCAAGGTGATGCGTATACCAGAACGCCTCGAAGCACTGTTGTCTTATTTTGTGATGGGCACTAGATGAATGAGAAAAGATCATTCGATCTCCGGATGAGGGATGCTTACGTCGTATACATCAACATCATGCAGAAAAGCATAACGTGCCCTGTGATTCCTCCGGGTTGGGCATAATGAATCTGAAGCGCTGTCACTGGTCGAATCTGGGTCTTTTCGACATTGTAGAAACTACGAAAAGGGGTTAGCAATTGGGGACATTAATAATAATAATAATAATAATAAAAAAGACCAAGGCCAAGCTTCTTACTTGACATAATGCGAGAGTGTGTGAATGATACTGAAGAGCAGCAAGGAATAAGCCGTCTGCCTATGGAGCCACTGGCTCTCGTCTAACGGTAGCCACTTGATCTTGGGCCTGACAACCCTCAAGATATTTCGGCACATGGGCAATACAATTAATCCACCATCAAAACACAAAACTAATCCAGCACCTCGCGACATCCACACTGAATACTGAAGGGTGTTGAGACCAGCCAGTCTAGGATCAGTGACTTGCTTCCACCTAAACGAAAATCAGCAAAACGAACAGAACCAAAGCTGAATTTTCAATGAACCCACCATCCAAAAGCGAACAATCCCCAATGCGTGCCCCACCAAAATATCCAAAATAACAATCTTCTCCCCGTCAACTCTCGATGCCACCATGATTCTTGACCCATTTTCCTTGATTGATTTTTATCAGTTCCGGGCTCACAAAATCTCCAGAGGGCGGAAGCCGGACTTTTAAGGGCAAGCGCCGGGCGAAATGGCTAAAACAGTTGTGGTGGTCGGCGGCTAGACTTGGGAGTTGTTTGGTTGCAGTTGGCAATTAGGTCGGCCAGCGACGAGTACAATCGGACAATGATCAAGAAATGAAGTCGAGCTCGCACTGTTGGAACGAAGGCAAAAGCGGAAATGGGAAATTAGAAAACTACCAAAATTGTAGATACGAATAAGAATAACGAAAGTGAAGTAGTAAAGCGGAAATCCCCCGTTACTCTGACGAAACCAGCGTTGACCACCAAGAAAGAAAAAGAGAAAGAACGGTGGGAAGAAGGGAAGAGAGAAGGAAGGAGAGGGGGTGAGTAAGTGAGAAGAGGTGAAAGAGTGAAAGAGTGGAAACCAAGAAGAGGGTAGGGGATATCTATGATAATTTGGAACGCTCAAAAAAGCTTGCTGGGTGGATTAACCTTGTTTCCCCCCTTGTCAGGCCAAAATGGCAACACAGAAGATCAAGTTTATGCAGGCGCTGGTAACCGACGAGCCGTGTTGGGAGCACGGGGTAGAAGCACAGATCCAGGTAAGGAGAATAAAGCTAAAGGACGGCAAGATGACGAGGGAGAGAAGGAGGAGGCCCTCCTGTGACGGAAGTGATGTTTGATTCTGAAGCCTAATCTGCTACAGAATGTACCTGGGGAACACGATGAAGGGGTCGAGGGAAAGTGTTCTGGATATGAAGCAGAGAGGGGGATCGCACAGACAACAAGCTCACTGTTTAAGGGTCAGGAGTTGAAGTGGGGCTATTGCCTGTCGTCTTTAGGAAGGAGTGTAGAAGGAGTGCTGGGACAGAAGGCAGAAGGGGCGGGAGGAGCCATGATGATATCCTTCTCTGGGGGTGGGTTTGGAGAAGGCTGGCTGATACCGCGAGTGAAACCTTTACAGGGGTCGGCTGGGCTGGGAGGTATAGTAGCTTAACTGCGTCCCGAACAGTCACGGAAGCGAACGGATCGATGGACGGTGATTAGGGGAAGGCATCTTAGGAGCTACAAGTTGACTGCATCAGATTGGACAGAGTGGTGAGTGGTGAGTGAAAAAAAAGAAAGGTTACATACAGCCCGGGAGGCAATGGCAACCATGATTATTATAATTATCATTATTATTATGATTCCAAGTATACTCTCGCCCCTCAGACTGCCTGGCCACAGTGCCCCAACACAAGCATACAAGTAAAGGAAGATTAAAATTCACCAAGTGACCGCCGTCTGCTACTAAGAAAAGGTCAATTCGGTTCGCTTGTGTGCAGTGTGCAGTTGCATCGCGGCCGGCGTTTGATGGTTGGCCGAGAATCATCGAGTTTAGCAATGCCAAGAAAGGGAAAAAAGTAAAGCAAGGTACGCCGCCGAGCATGCCAACCAATTCCGTCCGACAGCAGCCACACCCTTTCCTTCCGAAAGTGCTGATAACCGACCAGGGTCCAGGGTTGCACGTTACCCCAACTCCGACACCGCATACACAGATACGATATTATCGAACATTTGCACCCCAACACAACCATCTTATGCTCAAGTATAATACCACGCGGTAAATATCCTCACCACCACTCCACACACACCTAAGAAAATTACAATTGTTGTGCAATACGGCATGAGGCCTGTTCAAAACCCCCTCATAATGACCACGGCACTCGTACAACATACCGGTACGAGTATAGTACGCCATCCCGCACCTCATATTTGCCCTGGTTTTGATGATATCGTAAAGCCCGGCTTCCAGGTTCCCCTCTTCGCAGCCAGGCTCCCCTATCCGCACGCACCGGGGCCCCCAACCGCTTTCAATAAACACAGTAAGTCTGCGATAGTCATCCCCCCGAACCATATCCTTCTATTCTTAGTTTTTGTTGTCTGTCTGCTCTCTCTACACCCATCGTGTTATTCGATTTGGAGGACTACATCTCTTCCCCCGATTCCCACCCACCTATCACACCAATTACCGTACCGGTATGCCGATATAGCGATTATAGAAACTCTCGGGGGCGAGGGAAGGCTGTTTCTTTGCCACTTGCGGAACTACTAAAAAGAAAAATACCTGACACTAGGGGTACCGTACTTGAGTGAGGCTTTGTCCCTAAGGACCCTCCTTGCCCTCAAAAACCAACAGCCGACCCTAAAGACCAGGAATAATTCCAGGATCACATACTGCCACCATACCAGTAATAGCCTACGGTGTGTCTATGTCACAGAGAACGGGTTTTTCAACCCTAGTTCCTCAAGAGTTTCTACGAGTAAAGTCGCAGTAACACGAAGAGCACCCCCCCCCCCCAGGCACATGTACCGGTAGGCACTTTACCCGTGATATCATATAGCCCTTACTCCCCCGCCGTCCCACAACCACTAAAAAGTGGAGAAAGGCCAGTAACCCGGAATCATCATAATCCCACCTAGCATCTCTTGCAAGCTTCGGGGTTTCCTAAATTCCAGTCCTAAGGTATGGGTATGGCACCTTGCGGTAATGGTAAGGTGTGGCAAGGCTGGACTGGTGAGTGAGAAGAAAAGGAACTCTGGGTCGGGCTATGATGCTGCACTCGAGCACTGGTACATTCCAACCTCCCTTGTAAGCGCCCGCGAAACAAGTACCTTTTGGGGTAACGTAATTTTACCCCTCACGTGCCCAACATCTGCAAGTCAGCGCCCCTGTTAGGAGACATTCGAGGCGCTCAACTTTGTCACCGCCACCGACGAGGAGGAGAAAATAGAGGTCGTGGCTTGCAACGGGGGTGTTCACGCCTTACCGAGTACTCAAGCCCCATACAACAACCCCCCCCTCCCATGATACCGCGAGCGTCTCAATAATCTCAACCTCTCACTGTGCACTGCTGTACTCTAAAACTTCAGGCAAAACAGCCGTCTCAACGTCAAAGAGCATTCCCACACTAAATTATTCACACTACCTCAGGGGTGAGCAGGGGAATTCCTGTGCGGGCAACAGTACAGTAGTATTCAAGTTTAAAAGGTAGGAAAAAACTTGGCTTCCTTTGCTATTCCATGAAAGCTTGGCGCAGGTAGAAACGGTTAACCTACTATTACAAAATTGGTGCTGTAAAGATGCTTTGTTGATAAGGTGGAAACTCAATCATATCACAAACTTGGTTTGTTAAGCAGCCATAGCCCACTGGGTACCTGATGAAATATCTGGCAAATTTGTTATACAGGCTTAAAAAGACTAGCTTTATACCTAAAGTAAATCGCCTTTTGTTATGGATGCAGTGTCGATATTTTGGAGCTCTTATCGTCGGTATAGAAACGAGGGATATATTATTTGGAAAGAGCCTGTGAGAGTTACAAGAACAGTACTTGTCTCGGCCCATTACTCGAGTACGAGTAGTGCCCGAGAACAGGGATTAAATAAAAATACGGCGAAATATTTGTCCGTGTCCGAGAGCCCATGCGAAATATACTCCCCGCTTTCGGGAGCGGTAACGTACCCCACGGTGAGTCGAGACACACGGTGACACGAAACAACTATATAGAGTATCGCTCAACATCCATTATTAACAGGTATTGTAACAATCCTATTGTTAGGTAGTTATGCAACAGGCAACGATAGTGGTTTCCTATAGTGAACAAGTCTTCTTCTTCGTAATAAGGCGTAGGGGAATACTATCTCTTCAGATAGTACGGAACTGGCTTGCCTGTCTGGAGTCGTTCTATTAGAGGTACTATCTCTTCAGATAGTAAGGTGGGTGTATTGTCGTGCTTGATAGGACTATCACAATAGTCCTATGTTCGGGCAACCTGTCGAGACTATCACAATAGTCTCCAGGTTCTTAGAGCGTAGGCTCTGGTAGAGGCGGATTGTAGGTAAAGAGAGTAAAGAGTAATCGTATTGCAATATCTTGAGTATAGAAAAGTACTTAGATGGTTGCGTGAAGATCCTACCCCTTGGTCGGTTTTTTTTTTTTTTTTTTTTTTTTAATCATGCGTTCATTGTTTTAGGTACAAAAAGCCTCATGCAGCGCTAGCTATGGAGAGAACAAAACCTATAAATCAAAAACATAAACATAAGAAAGTCACGGCACCAAAAAGTATCCACTATCGTGCAGGTTTCTCCTCCGCTGGGCCATCGGCCACATATAACAAGGAAAGCACAACCAACAACTCGGTCGTCTAGAAAGGAAAGCCTACATAAGACAAAGGAAAGAAACCCAGCAACCTTATACCTCAGATAACGAAAAAACACGAAAAACCGGGGGGGGTAACCTGGGGGGTGAGAGAGAGACCAAGGGGGAAGAGGGGGGGGTGGTGGGCGGGAACATCGTGGGGGGAAATCCCGTGGAGGTGACGCTTATAAAGGTGGTGAGCCTCTTAAGGAGAGGGAGGGAGGACCAGAGTGGTGCTTCGGGACCGACTTCTGTCACGCCGTGGAGGAGGCGCGACCTGCTGTGCTGTCTCGAGGGGCAAGATAGGATGGCGTGCTCGAAGGTTTCAGGTTCCAAGCCGCAGCGGGGGCAGGAGGTGTCCGCGTCGGGGGACCTCCAGGTCGGGTGGGCGGCCAGGTAGCTTTTCCCGGCTCTCATCTGGTGGATTCTCCCGGCAACGAACTTGCCCAAGCCCATGAAGGGCCTCGGGTGCAGCGTGGGAGGGTGCAGGTAGTATCCCGGGGTCGGGAAAAGGGAGGACCATTCCACGAGGAGCGCCTCTCTTAATCTCTTCTTCAGGGCGGAGTAGGTGCTGTCCATCAAGGACTGGGGGGGAAGGGCGGGGGCCGGGCACACAAGATGGGAGTTGATCATGGGCATCCTAGATAGCCCAAGAGTGAAGGGTATTGTTCGGTGAGCCACGGCGTCCACCGGCAGGTGGTTCCTCAACGGCGGGATCGGGCGGGGCGTTTTCCAGTGAAGGGGGAGATATACGGATGACAGGCCTCTGGTTAGGGCTCGCGAGGAGTCGGGCGCTCGGTACACCATGAGCGAGGGGAACGAGGGATGAAGGCGGGCTGTTGCCGGGTTCACGCTCGGCGGGGAGCAGACCACTCTGAGCGCCGCCAGCCTTTGTTTGTGGGTGATCAGAAGGGAGACGGGTGGGAGGCAGGACTCCACCGAAAGTATTCCGGTGGGTGTAGCAGAGAAGCAGTTTGTGGTCCATCTCTGGACTTTCTGCCAGAAGGTATCGAGGCGAGCTGTAGTTCCCACACTAGGTGTGAACAGGTCCGCGCCGTAGAGTAGGATGGGGGCGACTAGTGATGTTGCCAACCTGTGGCACAAGTAGGGGGGTAGGCCCGCACCGGGAGGGCTGAGACGACGGATGAGGGCGAAGGCACCCTGGGCAAGGGCCAGGCGACGCGCGAAGTGAGCCCCGGGGTCAAGGGCCGGAGTAAACCAGTACCCGAGCCACCGAACAGAGTTGCCAGGGTGAAATAGTTCCCCTTTGATTTGGATAGGTGAGACGCACTTAGGCGAGTGCCTCTGGCTGGGTGTCCTCCAGTGTATCAACTCTGTTTTCGCGACCGAGAAAGAGACGCCCAGGCGGGACGCCTTTCTTTCAAGTTTCTCGAAGAGTTCCTGGAGCCTGCGGATGTTGCCACGGTAGGAAAGGGAAGCCACTGTGAGGGCGAAGTCGTCCACGTACGAAATCATCAGACCCCGAGGGATCCCGAAGTGTAGCGGCGCAACGTAGAGAAGGAAGAGGACTGGTGAGATCGGAGAGCCCTGAGGGGCTCCGACGTTGACTGGGGCTGGGGTCCCTGGTGCCCCCTGGAAGATAAGGGTGCAGCTGCGTTCGCCCAGAAAGGACGAAACCCAGGAAACCAGGTAAGGGGGTATCCCGCCTTCCCTCAGGATTCGGGCCAAAGTGTTGTTGTCGACGTTATCGAACCCCGCCTTTATATCCAAAAAAAGGGAGGATACCTTGAGGCGTGGCCTCTGCAGGGTTCTTACATCGTTGGTGAGGGTGAGGCACGCGTCGTAGGTACTAAGCCCAGGGAGCGAACCGCATTGGTTGGGGTGCAACAACCCCCTGAGCCGGGCTGCCGCGAGTAGGCGGGCTGCTATGATCCTTTCGAGGATTTTCGAGATAGTGCGGATCAGGACGATTATCCTGAAGGAGGAAGGTGATTCGTAGGAGGGCTTCCCTGGCTTGTCGAGTACCACGCCGTTCGAGCTTTTCAGCGAAGCTGGATGGTACCCCAGGGTGACTAGCGGTGCAAGTATGTTGAGGAGGATTGAGGGGTTGATCTTGTTGACCTGCTTCCAGGTGGCGTAGGGTATCCCGTCTGGCCCTGGGGCCGAAGTCGGGGAGCACTTGGAGAGAGCCGCAGCTATCTCGTCTGTCGTCAGGGGGGGCGCCGATCTGTTTGGCCTGAGCCTAGGCGGTGGGGAGAAGGCTTCCTTCGGGGGGAAGAAGTGGTCCAGAAGGACGTTGTTCATCTGTTGAGGGGTATTGGCCCCTGGGAGGGAGGGAAAACGGGGCTGGGCACGCCCATAGGCGAACCTCTTAGCCGTCCAGAGGCTCTGGGGGGTTGCGGCCAGCAGAAAGGAGGACCAGTGTTTGTTTTTGGCGGCCTTGATTGCCCGGAAGTACCCTGCCTCGGAGGTACTGGCAACTTCCCGCATGTGGGGGTGGTCGTGTTTTCTGGCCGTCCTAACGGCCTTGTGATATTCACGTCGGAGGATGGACAGGTGGGGGGTCCACCAAGGTTTGGAGTAGTGGGAAGGCCTGGAGACTGGCATGTGTTCTTTGAGGAGAGCCACCAGCCGATTCAGTGACTCTGACATCCATTCATCCAGTTGAGGGGGGGTGGGGCATGGCGGCGCGGGCGGGACCCTGAAGCCCTTAACAATCGGGTCCAGGGTTTCCCAGTCCGTGTCCGCCCAACGTGGGCGCGGGGGTTTCTGGGTTAGGGAGGGCGGGGCGAGGGTGATGGTTATCGGTATGTGGTCGGAACCCGTTGAGGGGAGGAACGCTTCCCAACTCTTGATCAGGGGAAGAAGGAGCGGGTTTGCAAAAGCGAGGTCTATAACCGAAGGGCGAGCCTTTCCCACTAGGGGAAACCTTGTATACTCACCTGGGGGATTCAGGAGGGCGAAGCCGGATTCAGCCGCTTTCTCAAAGTAGGGGGTCGATGACGAGATTTCCCGGTGAGAGAAGTGCCGCAGGGGGTCCGAGAGGGGGTTGTGGACGTTGAGGTCCCCCAGAACTAAGAGGGGAACCCCAAGATCGGGGAAAAGGGTTTCGGGAGAAACGGAGTGGACTCTGTGGTCAGCAGTGTTAGTTGAGTAAGCGTTAATTACCCTAAATGAGTGGAAGGCAGTGCCAAAAAGAGGTTCGTTGGAGGAGATGTCGAGGGTGAGAACATCGTCCACCCCCTCAAATCTGGGGAGCACTGTGTAGTTGGAAAGGAAAGACATATGCACGTAGGCAGCCACACGTGGCTTCCTAACTGGGGGAAAGAAGGACTTGAAACCATTAAAGGAAGGAAGATGAGCCTTGTTGACAGGCGGATCCTGCAAAAGAACTATCGAGGGGTAAACGGTCGCTTCTTTGAACGACTCAAATAAAGAAAGAAAAACATTCCAGCTCCCAAGGCAGTTATGTTGTATGATGGAAAGAAACGTGGGGGCAAGGGCCGGCCCTTGACCCAGGGGATGAGGCATGGGTTGATTATTCATTTCCGGGACGAACCCGACGAGAAGAAGGGGCAGGGGAAGGGCTCGGCTCCTCCAGGGGGAGAGGGCCACCGAAGCCGTGAGTTGCGCCTGGACGGGCACAGGGTCCAGCTGGGGGAGGTTGCCTGGGGGTTACGAGGTCCACCTCAAGGGGACCCGGCCTGGTCGGGGGAGTAGAGGGTGTCGGACCGCCATCGACCGCCAGATCCATGGGGTCTTGACCAGTTGGTGCGGGGGCTGGTAAGTCGGTTCTGGAGGGGACAGGCGGGGGAGGTCGAGCCGGACACTCCCTGAAGGTGGCAGTGTGGTCACCACCGCAGTTACAGCAATGGGGGGGTGAGGTTGGACAACAGGACGGGACTGGCTTATTGTTCCCGCTCCTGGGGCAGGTTGGATTCTGGCATCTGTGAGCCGCGCGAGTATGATGAAGCGCACAAATGGGGCACGTGGGGTGGGTGGCGGGGCATCGTTGATGGGCGTGTCCGTATCTCCAACAGTTCTTACACTGGGAGGTTCTGGAGGAGGAGAAGGCAAGTTCGACCTTGCGTTTCTGGGAGAGGATGACGACACCTGAAGTGAGGGTCGCCACGTGCTGGGGGTCGACGGTGATAACCACCGAAGTGGCCTGCTTGGTCTCCCTAGAATCTCGGCTAGGGTTAAGGTACCTGGCTGAGAG
>Ga0307509_10003426_pt1 | contig 24104 bp, 23 predicted proteins | sample 10_EM_MG_FD_202245 | JGI IMG/M metagenome (GOLD analysis project Ga0307509, IMG submission 202245) | Populus trichocarpa ectomycorrhiza microbial communities from riparian zone in the Pacific Northwest, United States - 10_EM | ecosystem: Host-associated > Plants > Roots > Unclassified | place... | reverse complement strand
TGAATGAGAACATGGCTATGCTCGAGAGCAATTTGTCGTACAATCACCACTGTCCCGTCCAACATCGTCCCAATATGCTTCGTCCATCCCGAACGAATCAGCATTTCCCGGTTTGGAGGTAGGGGGGAGAGATCCGAATCTTTGATGACTTCAATGACCTTGTTCAAACAATCCCTCATGACGTGAATATTCTCAATGCCGAGATAAGTCTTTGTGCAAGGCGGTGAAGACAAGTGCCTGTAATTCTCCATGTTCTCACTCCCCATGCCTAGCGCCTGCATAGCATATGCATTCACAGTGGGGCGGGCATCCACAATCAGATTATTTTGTTGCGCCCCATATATTTTTGGAGGGGGTTCTGGGGCTTCGGGAGGGGAGCTAGTAGTGCATGTATCGGAATCCAGTGAGAGAGCCCCGAGATTGGTGTAGGAGCTGGAGGGGGAGGTGTTGGAAGTTTCAAGTAGCCCGGGCGTTTGGGGCAGATTCTGTGGTTGTGACGAGGCGAAAATAGCTGCCACGAGCTTCTCATCCTGTATGCTACGGTTCCCACGGACGCCCGTTAGCGGCTGAGAACACCTGGTTATGGAGCAGTTGTTGAGAGGGTGGATATAGCTGCTCGAACTTTAGCACGATATCTCACATCATGAGGCGGGTGAATCACGTTAAGGCGGGTATTCTCGCCCTGGACCGGTAGTTCTTGGCATGGCTTAAGGTCGTGTCGCTTATTGTGGCTGGAACGACCAACAATGCAGGGTACGTTGGAGAGAACTACTTGAAATTAGCTTCTGCTCTACCCAAAAATAGGAATCAACCCACAGCGTAATCCTTATTAATTTTGGATATCCTCCATCCTTTACATCTCTCGGTACCAATACCCATCCTCTCATATTCCTTCCGGGGATCATATATCTTCCACCCATCACATTTCTTCTCAATGGAGCCTGGGGCGTAGGAGTAGGCGTAAAGGCCTTCTACCCCTTTGACAATTGCAAGAGCTTTGATCGACTCAAAAACATCTCTGCACTCCCGCTCCGTCTTAAACTGAAAAGTAAGGAACGAGAAATCTCGATTCCGTAGCCGTAAGTGGGCCGGTGAAGCGGCACTCGCTGGATGTCGAAAGAGTGTAGAAACGATAGGATACGTGATCCATATTTCCCGAGGCCGCTTTACCGGCTTTGATTGTGGGGGTGGAGTTCGGGAAGCTGATTGAGAGGATGATTCAGCTTCGGAGTCTATCCGGAAGATGAGATGGTGGGGAGTAAGGTGGAGGGTCCCAACTGTCGGCTGCCCATGGTGTAGGATAGTCACGTTCTCGACCTTAAAAGCCTCGGGTGTCTGTATGTCAGTTGATGGTTCGCAAGCATCTTCTTGGGGCGGAGTGAAGATAGAAGAGACACATGCTTTAGCGACTCGGATGTACTCCATATTCGGTTAAGGGAATAAATGAGGAGAGCTACTCTATCCCTTCAGTGAAGTGAGGCGGGTGATTGGGCTGCCGGTTGCTCTCCCCCAAACCAAACAGCAAGAAGATAGGGCAGTCAATCGTAGCGACGTTTGATGGTGACGGCGAAAAATTGTATGGCCAGGACAAAGGGAAATACTAAAGCTATCAGCGGTCTTGTGGTAAGGAGCCACCGTTTGTATCTAACTCTATGATACTGAGGGTTTCGGAAGATGGTGGAGGTGAGATGCTCGCTCGTGCCATATCAAGTGTCAAGGCCAGTGTCTGGCTCAGTTGGCGAGCAGGACCTCCTTGACTGGTGTAACAGTGAATGTGTAGATCCCCTGTCATGCCAAGGAGCGAGATGACTAAGGTGTGCCTCAGTATTTTTAAGTGATCATTTGGGAAGGCAAGATCATGATCTGAGGTTTGCACATCTGCGAATTTGTGAGACCGGTAGCTCCGCAAGCGTTGGTGCATGGTATAAGTGCCGTACGGGAGTATTATATCTGTATCCTTTGTCCTGGCACCCACGCTCTCAATCAAGCGCAAACACAAACAATAACGTGAGTCCACTTAATACTCCTACAAAATTCTAGAGCCTCGAAGACTAACCTAGTGGATTTAGTGGAAGTTATTAGACGTTTAAATGTTTCCCTTTAAGAGAACTCTGCTCCGGCCAGCTCTTCTGCGGCCCTTGAGGGCCCTTCGCCCTCCTCCCATCCCCCAGCCGTGGGCCTATCGTGCGGGTGAAGGCTTTTTCCACTCAGGATTTCCCGAAGCGGGCCCTGAGACAGAAAACTCTCCCCTCAAAACACTCTACGCCAGCCCCAAGACAGACCAACAAGCTAACAAATAAGATCAGGCCAATGCCGACCCTAAGAACACCCGTGACGTACGCGGGGTGAGGCTCCCTTTATCCTCAACTGCAATAATATAAATGAATTTAGGCTGATCCATAACCAGCGTGCTGCCGTGCTCGAGGCGCTACATGACCATGCAATAGTTAAAAGGTTTGCGGGCCTTGAGAATATGATTGGCGAGTCGGAGCAAAGGCTTAGGAAACAGATAAAGGGACGGGGAGAAAGGCTTGGGAAAGAGATAGAAAGGCTGGGAGCAGAAATGACAGAGATGAGAAGGGAGGGGGGAGCGTGGGTAAGGTGGATTGTTGGAACTTGTTTGGGCTGGGTATGTTGTACAGAAATCCTTTTCCTCTATTTCTTTATATTGACACCTCTGCAGTTCGTCCTTGGGTTTTTATACTATTATGTGAAGGTCCAGGAAGGGCTGGAAGGGCGCCTGGAGGGGAAATTGGGGGCAAAATTGGGGGCGAAATTGGGGGCTGAGGTGCAGGAGATCCGTGGGTCGATGGAGGGCCTCAAAACCACCTCTGCTCCTGCCTCGAGGAGCTGGTTCTAGCTGCTCTCTCCACGTTTGTTGGCGGCGGCGGGGTGAAGTAGCTAGGTTATAGAGACTGTTATAGAGAAAAGACCTTTTGAATATGATACCGTAAACCTCGTGCGATTCGCCGTCCCAGTTAGGTCGCAAAATCTCAAAGCTTTTTGAGAAGGACCAGTACTTTCCTGACGTGGTATAGCCTGAGTATCATACTTTGGCCTTGTTTGGTCTCATCAGCTTGCCAAACTAAAATATCTTAGGCTAATAGAGAGTTTACGCAAGGAGACCTAGATGGCAGGAAAACAGGTTACTTTCTGTTAACCTAAAAGTCTTGGACACCCAGGAGGGTAGCAAGGCCTGGAAGAAGTGTAAAATAGGGCTTTTCAGACCTGAAGAAATCCAATTACTGCAGAACAACAAAATCAGCAGCAACACAGTGCTCTTTTTACATTTTATTAAAAGATTTCACTGATGATAATATTGGGCATACAGTAGTAGATTATCACCTGTTCTATGGCAGTCAGTATGGCTCATACCCAACTTGTGTAGCCGGAAATCCTAATTTGAGCAGGTGACTGTGGTATCCTTAAAAATTGAACAAAAGATATCCTGTTTAGGTAAATACCCAGGCATCCTGCCAAGCTGTGTTAATGGTGCTAATGCTGACTACCTGGCTTGACACTACAGCCTCCTAGAGGGTCGCGAGATTTTCGAGTTTGTGGCTTGAAAACGGATACATACCTGCACTTCAGACAAGGCTTAGCCCAAAAGAGAAACCTCAACACAAAGAGCAAACATGACAAGAAACTGGATGCCAGTGTGCTGGCAATGCCCCGAATGTATGATACCGGCCCACCAGCACTGGGAGGTGTCATGCACCCTACTTGTACCAGAGTCACCATAAAAGATCTACTCGAATATCGGTAGACATCAGGCTGTCAAATGTGTCAACCCCCTCCCTAACGCTAGAATAGAGTGGTTGAATAAAGATATTGTTTCGAGTGCTGGTTGATGCGATTGTTTTTTTTTGTAACCAGTCACAAATATTCATGTGGGGAATAGTTGTGGATGCCGGGATCGTGAATTAAATACTGTACCTCTTCATTGGTGGACAGCACAACCCTAACCCTTATTCTAACTTCTTCGAGTAACTATTTTGTATTCCCCCAGGCGACCCCTCAGTAAACATTCGGGGTATTTAAAAGCATGGTTCACCATGCTGTGGATTCGGGAAAATCCATCTTAAGAGGCAAAAGGGGCCGCCACTCTTGCAGCTTGAGAATCTCGCGACCCTATAGGAGGCTCTATAAGAAATTGGTTATTCAGATAAATTGCATTTCTCTACCAGCTAGCTTCTGAAGCAAAAAGATACCAATAAATACACCTAGGTCTTGCTTATTTTTAAGGAAATATTTAATCTTTTTAGGAATTTTTGTGATTGTGCTTTCTCGCCTAAAAGTTGAGGCACTATTTTCTTGGTTGTGAGCGAGGCATTACCTTTTTTCTGGGATAAAAAAAACTTAGAAGGTATTCAGTAGGGAAGGCCAGAGACTCGCTGATAGATATTGAATGGGCTTTCTCTGGACGTATCATACTCGTAAATGATGGGAGGGACAGGGGTTCGAGATGTCAAAGCTTTTTGCCCTCCCTATCATTACTTGTAGACCTATCAAATTAAATCATTTTTTGTCTCTGGCGGTGCTGGACAGGGGCACTTCAAATTCCTGTCCCTCCCATCATTGACGTCCACCCCCGAGCACGACGAAGCTTTTACTGGTACTGTAGGTGTGGCCGCTTAATAAAATATGCCAAGCCTTGTCTTCACATTTCCGGAAATTTTTGCAATAGACAAGTACGGTACTGTCGGATGACTGGGGGGGTTATGGGGAATAGACGAAGGAAACCGCGTAATGTCGTCGTGTTTTTCTTGTATCATTGGCAGAAGAGGATGTCGCTTAGCATAGATTTATTGTATGAAGGGGCTCGTTTGAGAGCCACTCCCGGAGGAGAAGAACGAGGACCGGAATTGCCGAGGACGCTTGACCTTTTTTGAGTGGGGTTTTTCCATTTATCCCCCGCTTGTTTACTGAGCCGGTTTGTGGCCCTACGAAATCCCCTGCCAATACCCAGGAAAGAACGCCATTACCAGAAGTGATCCGACAGTACCGTACCGTACACCCAAGTTGGCTACCAGTACGAGCACGAGTAGACTAACAAGGACCTGCTTGACTGGTGTATGGTGCGGGGCATTTGAAATCAACCCTCGTGGGTAATTCATTTTTGCTTACATAATACACATAAATACAAGTAGTGGGGCTTGGCGAAAGTGACCGTACATGGGTAATTCGGAATTTTACTATCTTCACTAATATCGATTTGATTGAAAATCATAATTGGAGAGGAGTGTCTTCTGAGCACTTCTATTAAGCCATATCTTCCCAAGGTTGTGGTTGTGGTTGTGGTTGAAAAATTTCGGATTGATTTCAAGCGCCTGGCACCACAACAGTGGAAGATATGTCGACCCCTGTCATGCCGAAGACAGAGATGACTAAACATGTGGCTCGTGTTAGCCATGACCTGGGGTCCTCACGCCTGCGAATTTGTGATATCGTACAGGTAACCTGGGATAAGTAGGAGAGTATGATACCGGTATGATACCTCGATGCTTTATTGTGCTACCAACCCCATCCATCTCCACCAAGCACAGACATCCATCATCTCCATCAATCCCAAGCATCGAGATAGCGTGAGTCCACTAATATCACAAATTGCTAGGTGCCGAAGCTAACTTAGAAGACCCAGCGGGATGTGGAGAATCATTCGTCCAAGGGGAGATTTCAGAGAAGCAATGTTGCAACGAAGTGGGGGTTCGATCGAAAATGATCGAAGGACTGGGAATGTGCTTTTGTGAACAGGGGGGTTATAAGATAGAACCCCTTCCAACAAAAGGGTAAGCAATGATATTTGAAGGCAGTGGAAAGCAAAGAAACTGATGAAATGATAGGAAAAGGGAGGAAATGCAGCAGGAGAAGCAAATAAACTGGCACCAGCGCTCTGCTTCCCCTGCTTCTTAGCAATAAATACTTACACAGGTGGGTGGAAGGTAGATTTTTTCCATAAGAGTTCTTACTATTTTTGCTTACTAAGACATTAAAGAGCCCCTTCAATCCCCATTTTCAGAAGCCCCGATTCAAACCCCTCCCCTTCTAACCCCCCGGGTTCGATTATCAAAGGCCTTCTTTGCAACCCTGCCACGGTGTGAGTAGGTCCCACTCCGAATTGGAGGCCAGCCTCGGGAGAGTCGGCTCTTCCACCGGATCCCGTGCCCGGCGCCCTTACCCACCTGCCTAGGACTTCCAACCTGCCAGGGCCCTGCGGGGCGCCCGGGACGGTTTGGAACACTAATAATGCCAGTGCCAGTGCCGGCCCCAGGGACCCCGCGAAATACTCGAGTAAACGAGGTTAGGCTGCCTTTGTCTTCGGCTCCTGTGATGCAAATGGAGTTAGGCTAATCCGTAACTAGCGTGTGACTGCTGTTGAGGCTCTGGTGAGCCATGTGATTACCTACAGGTTTACTAGCTTTGAGCGCATCATTAAGGGACTTGGGGTAGGGCTTAGGAAGGGGATGGCTTGAGAAGGGTGTTCATGGAGCAAACGGCGGCGTCTAGAAAGGAGCTCGTACTGAGTAGAGCGGGTGGCTTCGTCGAGGGGGGATGTGGGTATGTGGATTAGATGGATCGCTGGGTTGTTCGTGGGTACGGTATGTTGTACAGAAATCCTTTTCTTAATTTCTTCACATTAAAAAAAATAAAAATAAAAATAAAAATAAGTATCATAATTAAGGCCCTGTTCAGGCCGGAGAAATTGACTTTTATGGCCGGTAGTTAACTTACCGTAAAATCTCGTGAAATCCACTATCCCCGCCAGCCACTAATCTCCGGATTCTTAATCAAAAGTCCTCAAGGAGGATTAATACTTTCCTGACACGGTATAGCCTGAGTCATTTGACTGTGTTGGATCTCGTTAACTTGGCAAGTTAAACCTATCGCGGGCTGATGTCGCGCTCTACAGGTTCAATCAAAATTTATTATTACAAGGAAGCCTTGCCAACTATGGCTTTGACACCTACAGCATTACAATCCCGAGGTAAGCCAACTCAAATCGCCTATCCCGCAGTACCATCTGCGCGGCATGTAGAAACCAACAGCAGCCAGAACACGACAATCTCAGGGATATTCGTGAGAACTCGGAGAGAGTGGATTTCACGAGATTTTACGGTAGCGCTCGTCAACCGGGCCGTTTGTTGACAGCAGGCGGTTCAGCCGCGACTGATACGTCACAAACTCCCATCACTCCAACCCTCCCAGTTCACCACCTCCTTCTCCTCCCCTTGCAAACCTCCATTTTTTTTCCGTCAAACGCGTCAAAAAGCTGAGAGCAAAATGACTTCGATTATACGCGCAGCATCTAATGCTATTCCCTCTAAACTAAGGCCTGTACTTCTCGTGTTCTTAAACCTCGCGCTCGCTACTAGCCTCAGCTACCTTGCCAATCCATGGATCGGCCACGATATTATGGCCGTTGAACGGCCGATGACCACTTTAAACGATTATCTAGGAGTGGTCGGATGGCGTATCGTAGAGGTCCTGGGTTACTGGATAGGTGGATGGGATGGTATGGCCATTCGGCTTCATCACGAAGGCTGCGATAGTCTACTGACAATGCTCCTTTTTTCTCCCTCTAGCCTCACAGGCAGCCTGTCTGGTTACACTCACTCTTTCGCCTGCACTTCATTATCTGCATACCTACCAGCCAAGCCACTCGCCGCTCCTTCCAACTCTTGCCGTAACCACCGCGATCGACCTGTTGTCAATCTACCTTCCCCTTCGTTTCCTTCGTCCTTCACCCAAGAACTCGACCACAACACACTTCAAACAGGATTCTAAGACTGATGCGACCCGTTTCCTAACAACCCTCCTTTCATCCAGTATCTACCAGTTGGTTCTTTACTCGGCGGGCAAAAAATTCCTTACCTCCTGGCTTTTGGAATCTGGCTGGGATTTGGAGTCAGTGGTGCGCGTACATGATGCCCCGGAAGCGGTACTTCTCGCCCGTGCGATGATGATGATGCCTGTTGGCTGGGCTGCTAGCGAGATTATCTTCTACTCTCCAAATGGGCGCACAGACTCTACCATCCCAGCCGATCCCGCTCCCGAGGAGATCAAGCAGGATTATACTGGTGTCCGGGGATTCTTCCTTCGTATGTGGATGAACAGATTGAGCCCCCGCTCGCGCAAGATAATCAAGAGGACTCTGTTGATTACTAGCTACCAAGGAATCAGCTCTGTCGTCCGTCTTGCTGGAACAGTCAGAGGTGGTGATTTGAGGGGTGCTGCTGGTGTTAGCGGAGTCTGGGCAGTTGCTACAATGATAGTTGGAGCAGTTCTTTGCTGGGTTGGGAGAGTTTAAGCACCAATGCTCGATGAACGGGGCAGACTGGAGTGAGTGGAATATGGAATGATGGAAGGATGGGAGGATGGGGAGGGAGGCAGGTAAGTAAGCCAGCAGAAAAGACGGAGGACGGCACTGGATTCAACTTTGTCTTATTGAGTCATCAGCAGTCTCTTTTTTAGTTTGCATTTATCTATTGATTAAGTTTTTCTTCCTGTCAAGGTCGTCTCTCGAGTGAGGCTATGTGATTACTAGTTTGATGGTGTGAACCATTGTACTGCTGGTTAAACAAAAACCTCCGTGAAATGATGGCCGATTCCTAAGCAAAAAGCAAATCGACTAACAAGCCCCTTACCAAGTCTCCATCCTAGCCTTGTCATTTCCCCCCAGAGTCGCAGGGTTTGGCATTGATTCCTTTCCCCCGGGTAAGTTTGAAAGCCTAATTTACGGTATTAAGGTTATTACCTGTGAGAAAGCACAAGAGAATCTCATTGAAAATGGATAATTCCTGTAGATATAAACGAACACTGCCTGGGGATCGATGGGCACCCCGATATGGCTCACATATTGGTGCATTGTACGTGCTTTCCTAGATAAACAGCATACGAGGAATTGGCAGCCGCCAAAGGGGTGAGTGACAGTACCAAGCGCCGGGGGTGCTCGTGCCATTAATAAGCAAAGTTAGATATGATATGATATCGGGATGCAGGAGCTCGACGATACTGTCTTTGTTAGAAGTTGATGCGAGACGAGGGGGTGTCAATGGAGGATTGGATACAGTGGCTTAACATCACAGAAGATTACTCGACTTTTCCATATGAATGTAAATTAAGCGTCATCTGGTCAAGACCATAATACTGTATAAATCGATACACCGAGGGACTTCTTCCTCACTCTCTTGCCTCTTTTTTCACTTTTTCTCTGTTCTCTACCGTAGTTTGTACAATACAATGTTTTGTAAGGCACGAAGGTTTGCTGGCTGAGCGAGTACGGTACGGTATTGGTGCCGGATTAATAAAGTAGTTCATGCTTTGGTCTTTGAATGCCTCCTTACTGACACACAGCCATCCTATGCAAACCGAACTCTTCAAGGTATTATATTAATAAGTTACGGTACTTCTTCCGTTTCGGCGCGTCAACTATGGAAGTGAGAAGAGTTCAACACGATCAAAACTGAGGTTACGTGACAAACCACGTGAACACTACTTCCAGCGGTCGACCTTTCTGTTCTCCTCTCCCCCCGCCTCTCCCTCTCCCTCTCCCTCTCCTTCACTGTCTCTCTTCCCCCCTCCACTCGCTTTCTCTTACGGCTCATTCCGGCAAAACTCCTTCGTCAGCAGTTACCGCACGTCATAGATAAGGTATGTGTATCCCAGCTTCTCCCTTCTTTCTTCCTCCTTCGTACCCTCCGCTCCCACTGTCCCTTTTCCTCGTTACTCCATAAACGAAACCCCAACCGCCCCAGCATTCAACTACACCAACAAAGCGACACCAAAGCTCTGGAAATAAATCAAGCTCTAACTTACCGTCGTCTAGCTGCCCCCACTACCACAACCACCACCACCACACACCGCCCCACCCCCCCTCCCCGCTCAACGGGTTAAAAAGGCCATCAAACCAGAAACTCAAAATGGGTCTCTCTTACAACGTCTACCTTAACTCTAACCGTATTTACGGATGCAAAAACTGCAAAACCCACTTGTCTAATCATGAAGACATACTGTCCCGCGTACACGCCCCGTCCCCTCTTCTGCTCTGTTTCCCTGAGCGACTAGTGGGTCTGGTGGCTAGTTTGTTAACATGGGGTGGACATAATTTTCTAGAACTTCCGTGGCCAACATGGAAAAGCCTACCTCTTCAATACTGTCGTCAATATTAGTGAGGCCGAGCCCGTTGAGCGCAACATGACTACCGGTCGTCATGTCGTTCGCGACATCTCCTGCCGCCAGTGCAATGAAATTGTCGGCTGGAAGTACGATAAAGCCTATGAGGCATCGGAGGGTTACAAGGAGGGAAAGTTCATCCTTGAGGCCGAGTTGCTGGTTAATGTTCGTTAAGGTTCAAGTTTTATAAGTCTACGGTTTTTCGGATGCGAATGAATACGGATTAGGGCTATGGGTATGGCGTTTTGATTCTTTTCTTTCCTTCATCTTTTTTCCGACTCTTTTTTTCCTTTTGTTTTTTCCACTTGCGTCTTGGGTTTGCAGCCAATTTTCGTTTCTCTTCTGTCCTCTCCTTCTCCAGCGGAGAGGTTGCTTTATAGCCACCCTTCTGTCTGATTTCGCAGCTTGCTATTCGTGTTTTTACTCATGATGATTGGAGTTCATTCTGGCTGGTATCTTTTGTCTTTGTCTATTTATAGTATTTTTATGGGTTTTCCTTCCACTTTTTTATATTCGCTATTAAAATTCCCTCTTCTCCCGATCCTTTGTCCTCTTCCACCTCCCCTCCAACCCCTACGTATAACGGGTGGATAGGAGGGGCGGGGTAAAACAAGGTTCTGGTCGTCTGGCCAGAATTTTTTTTTCATTTTTTTTTTCATTTTCTCATTTTTTTCATTTTCGTTTTTTCGTTCTCCACTTTTCAAAAAACCCTTCAACCACCCTTCCCCTGTTGATATATGGCAACCTATACATTGCAATGAGAGTCGTCGATTTTGGAAAGAAAAAGGAAAAAAGGACCAAAAGAGAAGAGAAGAGAGAATATGGTGGCGGTATTGACGACGCACTACGACGCTCCATCAAAACGAATCAGGCCCTTGCACTGTTACGCGCAGTGGGAAAAGGTCTCTGTTCTGATGCGGGGTAGGGTAGGTATAATGGGTGCGATATGATAGACCGATAATAGAAGCGGTAGGAGGTGGGGTTACCTGCTTGCTTATCTATCGTATCCATCGTATCAATCTATCATTTCAAACTGCTCCTCGCCCAAGCAGGGGTTTGTCTTGTTTTGCTTTTAGCTTCATTCTGTTGATACTGCTGTGTGCTACTGTACGGCCTGGGCCTTCAGATCCGCTTCCTCCCGTGCACCCTGCGGCGCAGCCGGCGACAGTATGTGTTTCGTGTAGCACGCTGGGGCTGAGCTTTCGAAAGCTGGTTGGATAAGATGGTGAGGAATCGAGTGCAGGGGGTGGAAATCGAGTGATCTGTTGTGAATGAAAGGTACTGTATATTGGTTAATGGGATGGAATGCTGAGAAGGGGGATATCTAGTGCGGGTAGTGAGGTTTATTTACTTGTTTGGGGGTTCGGATGGTACCATGCTGTGCCTAATTTGACTTGCCTTTTGCTGCTAGCTAGCTGCTTAGTACGCGAAAGCGCAGTCCAAAAGTGTGCCGCAAATACTAGAGTAATTGGGAATGGCGCTGGGACGTCCAGAAGTCCCCCCCTCCGGATTAAAGAGGAGAGAACACAGCGAAAAGGTTCCCTTCTGGCCCTCAGTTTCGGATAGATACGATACGAGGAAAAAATACAAACAGACCTGATTAGGAGAGGCGATTCCAACGTCCTAGCTAGATTATCAGTGCTTCCGGTTTTTGAAGTGGCCTTAAAGATATCGAAACGCTTCCACTACCTATAGCGTAGTGCCAGCACATGTAGGGTGCAGCAGTGAACTATCTTTCGGGTAGACTTTAGAAATAACAGATCGAGCGAATGAGAAGGGGGGGGGGGGTTCACTAGAGTCACTCGAGTTTGGAGAAGTTAGCATAGGCGGGAACTACTCTTCTATGTATGATATATATATAATATAGTTGTGATGAACAAGTCCTCGCATTGGTACGATGCCCGGGGGTGTGATTGACCGTTGGGGTGCGGAGGCGCGAACGACGATAATAGACTGATTGTGTGATTGGGGAAAACGGGAATGGGTGGAGTGAAGAAGGGCGGTATATGTGGAGTAGGAGTAGGGGGAGGGAGGGAGGGAGGGATTTTTATGGGGGGAGTAGAAAAGGCGAAAAGACTAGGAACATGTGGCGTGAGATGAAAGGAGCTTATGTATTGAGCAGAGGGTAGGTATATGAGCGAGGAGGGGAAAGAGAGAGTATGGGGCAGGGAAGAAAAAGAAAAAGAACTGTCATAGTTGAACAGAGGCTAGGAACAGGTGGGTAAGCATTGCCGAGTGATATCGCTATGATACTACTACACTCCTTCCTATTGCTGAATAACGTAAATAGAAATAGCTGGGGGAAAAAAAGGGGGGGGGGAACAAAAAATTTGGAAAAAGAGAGAAGAAACCCTGAGGGAACCAAAGTCAAAGAATTACGCACATGTTATATTTCAAAGACAATTTCCAAAAAGGTCCCCCCCCGTTGAAACCGCATCTGATATATATAAAATCCCGGTAGAACATGAATTCCGTGATAAGTAGAATCTTTGTGTGAAGCGGGAATTAGCCCAGCAGGCTTGCCTGGATTTGATTCGGGTGTAGGCGGGCATATTTCGCTTTTTTTTTTGAAAGTGTGGAGGGAGCGACAAGTTCCTGCTTTTTCAAAACTTGTATATATGTTGTGAATCTACCAAATTGAAAGGTATGGCCATATGGTGACTTTTCGTCAGTAGAATTGCCTGGTAAAAGTCTGAATTGCTGTAGCCGACAGGTGTGAGAGGATGGGGAGGGAAATAGACAATTCTTCGTTCTGCGGTAGCTGGATAGAGTAGGAACTGGTTTTGATGCCGTGGGGTGAGATGTGTGAGGGAAAGATGTGTAATTGCTGATGGCAGTAAGGGTGAAAAGTAATGCCCGGCTTTATTTGATACCCAGTATGCATGAGTGGTCGTATAATTGCCCTGTATTCCGTAAGTGTAGGACGTCTAGAACTGTACAATTCCGTACTCATGTTCCTTGGTTTCATTTAGTTTGATGTTTGAGTCAAGTTTGGTTGGGAGAGTGTGACAATCTTTTGTCTTAAAAAAGTATTATTAGAGAATAGGGGCGGTTTAAGAAGAAGAGTGACTGAAGCAGGAACCGGGTCTTTCGGACGGAGTAATGGCCAATCTCCGGTGGTGGATACTATCTTGCCTCCCCCGAATCAGTAATTTGGTACCGTAGGGCTCTTGATAGTTGACTCGATGATATTATACCCCCTTAAGGGTAATGGTGATTGTAGAAGAATGGGGTGCCGTGGTTACAGGAGAGGATGAGAGCATTCTGGCTGTTGGTATATAGGTTCGGATTGGCATCTGCTTCTTGAAAACGGGAAGTCAAAAGTGCCCCGCTAATTTCCGGATACTGAAGATGGGGAGTTGGTCAGACTCGGGGGTCATGTAGGGCTTTATTTAGCTTAAAACACTTCTTATTAATAGAGATCAAGGTTGGAAAAAAGTGCCACTTGGTGCCTTTTAATAATTTCATATAGCTGGTTAACTCTCAATCCCCGTTGAGCGATCAAGCTTGGCATGGCTATAGTATAGTCAATTGGCCAACAGGCACCTAAGCTTTGTTGATAAGGTTTGTTGAAAAACCTTAAATAACAAGGCATGCCTTATATCATACTATTGGGGCTAAGGCAGAGTATATCTTTCGTGGGTTTGAGACCGATTCATGGCCAATCGGTCCGGGGGAAGTTCCTGAGGGCTGATCTTATACTATGTTAAGAAAACGCTAATCCTTCTCAGGAGCCCTGTCTCAGAATCAGGAGATTACAAGGCTGACGGACAGAGTGGGCTCCACGAATCTTTACGGTACTCGCGACATGGGTAAAGTATTGGAACAAACGGGGGGGCCAATGTCTGTGCGAGGAAGAAAAAAAACACCGGTTATTTTCCTTCTTGGGTATCTTGGGATCTGAATGAAGGAAATTTAGCATTGGCCATCTTGACCCCAGCTTGTTCCAATACTTTACCCCTGTCGCGAGTACAGTGCCCGTTCACCGATCGTAGAGTGCTACCCACCCAGCAGCAAGCACTTCATGGCGCCACCACTTCGATTATTAGAGCGGGATAATGCTCCATTTCGTTGACGATTGTCAGGGGTGGCGCCAAGGTGGGTTTCCATCCGAATCCTGGGGCCTAGTGTGCTGTACTCCCTCGCTCAAAAGATAACCCGAGCAACACTCTGACGCTGACTCGATGGTAATATTTTCAATCTATGCCTCTGGCGTGCTCAAAGAGCCAGCGAGCACCGCATGCCCTAAGAGTAGCATTGGTAGAGCACTCATTAAGAGTTAATGTGTCTGCGCTTTTGCACTGGGCAATTGAGTGCATATGACAAGTTTTTCCATGCAATTGCACTGAGTTACAGTGCAAAGCTTATCCATCAGTCCGAAGCATTGGTTAAACCTTTTTCGATACCATCCCCCCCACCCTCAGTGTCAGATTCGGTGGATTAATAATCGCGGAGTTTACGCGAATACGGACACTGAATCCTCTGCTGCAATTGATAGTGGCGTCAAACCCATCCAAAAGGAGCAATCGTGATTTTTTTGAGAGATTCTGGTCATACCGCGTCACTCGATAGTTAACTCACATCCGTGATAATTCCTTAGCCGCCTTCTCTCGATGCTATTCTGTGTCTGACAAATGCGGTCTGCGCAGTGGTTTGAAACGCGCCTGGTTCCACAACGCTTCGGAAGACTGGCGGAGCGAAATGACGGTGCCTCTACTTGTACTCGAGTATGTACGTTCCCGGAGTCTCCGCTGCCGGAATGGACTGTCATCACAAATGTCTGTCTAGGCGCATTTTGGCTTCCCCCCAACCGGAGGCTCCGGGTTATTGGGTGAAGGCCTCAAAGATCTCTCTCTCTCGCTGGGAAGTGGGGGCTGTTGGGAAGTTCCATAGGGTACCGTACTCTAGGGCAGCGCTACCACTCTCCGAGCACCCTGGCAGAGAAAGCAAGGAGCACTTAACCGTGTCGTACACGGATGCCCCGGTATGCTTCGCCTTGATGGATGCTTAAAATATGTACTGGTATTGCTGTAGGATGCTGGTGCATTGTACTCGTACCAGCACTCGTGCTTGTTCCATCTGGGGTTACATCCTGGTTGCCAACGATGTAGCCAGACTACTGCCAAGAAGTCAAGTTTATAATCCGTCAGTTTGACGGGATCATCCGTCGAACTACTCTGGACATGCTATGTCTTAGAACCAACTGAGCGAGAGAAGGTTTTTTTTTGCAGATTAGGAATGGTCCGGCGTAAACTCCTGTATCAGGACGAGGACGCCGCCCGTCACTGAGCTCGGCGAGGTGGCCAGGGCACCCCCTCAGGGTGCCGTGGGGTGGTCTGCTTGTCGACGACTAGTGCGACCACAGAAGACAGAGAGAGACCACGGGGGAGATACCCTGGGCCAACACCCAACGGTGTGTGGGATGAATTTGAGTTGTGTAACTTGTGTAGAGTACAGTACTTGCCTCACATAATGTCGGGGGTGAGGTGATAATGGATCACAGGTTTTAGAGGTGCTGACCCGCAATTAGGAGAGCAATGGAGAAGGAAGGAGTGTTGCGCAAGTAGGAAGGAGAGAGGGGAAAAGCAAACATGGTCAAAGTGAGGCTTTTGTTTTGGAATGGGGCGAGAGATGCGAAAAGGTACCGGTACTGTACTGCAAGCACTGTACGGTATTGGTACTCGAATAGCTAAGTCCGTAGAGTTCCCATACGTTTCCTTGTGCCGTAAGGGCGATCAATACCTATTAATAAGAGGAGAATAGCAGGGGCCGCTTAGGTAACTGTTTTTGGGTACGCCACGAGGGGCATGCGAACTTTTTTATCGCATTTTATTTTGCTGAATAATAAGGGGAGAGGATTGGCGAACCGTTCTCAATAGCTGGCAGTACCTAGAAGGGTAATGGGAGCTTTACAGACCCAGTAGTACTCGTACAGTTTCTTTTTTTCCGGCTATAGAACTGCTAGGTGAATGGTAAGTTAGCTATAATTTCTACTAGTAAATACCCTATCATCCAGCTACAAGACAGCCTACTTGTACTTGTACTCAAGCGGGACCGGTACCGGTAGTCGAGTACCGGTATTGTGCCGCCAGGATCAGGGTGCTTGTGCGGATAAAGCCCGTTTGCAATCGTACCTTACTCAGTCTGCCCTTTGCTTCTTTCATCCCGGGGAACAACTCGAGTGGATGGCATCAATCCTGCGGGTGTGAAGAAAGCCGTTGACGCCTTCTCCGAATTTGGCGCAGTTGGGTTGATTTTTTTCTGCTCACCAAGGGGATGCCATGCTTATCGATTTTGAAAAGGTTGTCCGTACTGGGGTTCCTCAGAGGGTTTTTTTTTCTTTTTCACAAACGTAATTTCCCATACTCCTTCTTTTAGCCATGAGGTCTACCTCTCTTAGTTAGAGAACCGGTGTGAACCCCTGCTGCGTGGTCATGAAAAACAAAAACAGAGAAACCCGAAGAACTGACCTCTGAAAACGGATAATCACACGTGTGCTGAGCCTTTTTTTCCTCTGTATCATAGCGTCAGAATTCCTCTTTGATGCGTCCGGAAATTTTATCCTAGTGGGCTCCAGCATAATAGTATTGGCCCCCCAGTTCACAATCCCATTATTACCATAAGAGAAAGTAGCAAAGGGAAGAGAAAAAACAAACAAAAAACAAACCTCTCCCTTTCACAAATCAATCCTGAATCAGTGAGGTAATCCTTTGAGCCTTTCCCTTTCTCTCGCTTGGATTTATTTATGGTGCTGAACTTTTCCTGGGGAACCTCAATTACCTTCCATTCAGACTCTACTTGCCCGGTACTCAATTGCCCACAAAGATCTTCCTGTTGCCTCTGACTGTTGTACGAGTATCATACAATCCAGGCGTTGTACCAGTACTTGTGCCTGCTGATAGACTTACTGCACCAATTTTGCCCCCGAAGAGCTTTCTCAATCGAGGCGTACTAATTGATTTCTCCTCTACAAGCACCTTATCTTGAGGTCTCTTTTCCTAATGGAGCATGGTGGAAAAAAGAAAGAGGAAAGGGAAGGAAAAGAAAAACAAAGGAAAAGAAAAACAAAAAAAACAAAAGGAAATGCCAAGCGGGTTCAACTCCTCGGCCATTGTTGTATTTTCAAAAGGAAAAAACCTCCAGTCATCATTCCCTGGAATGGGCATTCACTGCGGCGAGAATTGCAGCAGATCTGATTCAGGGGGTGAACTTACAGCAGAAAGGTCGACACTTGTGCTCAGGCACGGAAGGGACGAGACAAGAACATAGCCTAGCTTTCTCTCCTCTGTGGGTTCGGATGGGGAACAGATTTTCGCGCGGTGAGGAAGTCTAGGAGATACCGAGCAGTTTTGAGTGAAGGCCTCCAAATCGCTTTTAGCAGCGCTCGATCGGTATATATCACAAACGACCAAATCAATTGTTGCTTTCCATATTCCCCCACCAACATTTCTTGTTTTGTGTTCAATGGGTGATTTTTATTGAGAAGGGGATATTAATAATAACTTGATAATGTGGAGGATGTAGTCGAGCACAAAACGTCGCGCAGCGTCCCCGTTTCTTACCACACATACCGGTACCATACTCGTACAGAACTCCCCACCGACAAGCAAGACATTTCAAGATTTCAAGCCTGCCCGGCCGCAGCTGCACCACCGACGCGCATACAGAAAGCAGGAACAGAAAACCCGCATACGTCTTGGTCAAACTGAGCATGCCTGCAACTTTACGTTTTCTTCACCACCCTTCATCATCTGCTCAAAAATAGAAAGACTCATCAGTTTCTTAAACCTGCGGGATCTGCGGAGTCTGGAAAGTCCTCTCCTCATTTGTGGCGGAATACCATATTTCTCCGCCGTCTATGCCTCCGCGGCAACCATTCTATCATATCATATTTCATCGGTTTCGGTGCAACAATCACCTTTTACACAACAAGTTGCTTCAGTACGCAATTACCTTTCATTATCAGAAGGGGAAAAGATACGAGATATAAATATAGAAAGAAAAAGAATACCCTCTTCGGAATCGGTTGTCGCAGAATCTCTGAGGCCCATCCTCTCAACTCTCATCCATTTTGTCGTAGGGTTTGGACAACCCTAATCCTGTTTTTTGGAATCACCGACAACGATATATTTTGTACGTTATAATTTAATTTGCTATTCGCCATTTTGTAGTATCCCAGGGGTGGCCCTCCGATATTGGGGCTTGGGCGACTGATTGCGGGAAGGACAGAATCACACGAATTGAAATCTTGATTACCCACGGCAACGCTTTCTAAAACGCCTATAACTTGCGCACTGCTCATAGGAAAACCTTAACGCCCCGGCGTCTTCCCTTCAGCTTGTGAAGTTTCTGGTACGCCAGAAGTGTCCCGAAAAGTTCTTGATCTAGAGTTGGGAGTTATCCCCATTGGTGTCTTACGCTTATCAATTTAAGCACATTCGCAGCTGTAGCTGCAGGAGAGACAGGTTGGGACCAAGGCGAGTATTCCCTTCAAGTCACAGGGTGGCGGTTTCATCCCATTGGTCTTTTGTGACCGCCCTACTTGATACTGTACTGTTCGTGCTACGACATGTGCTACGACATACTCGAAGCAGCGCAAAATTTATAACGAGAAAGGAAGTATCAAAGTGTGTTGCATTGCTGTCCCTCACCTGCCCTGGGAGGTAGTTAGGCTGCTTTAGGGATTAAGACAAAGATTTGGTGGCTGGTGACTTCGCACATCACGGGGGCTCTGAAGAACCCTTTTTTTTGAGACGTGGAATAGCAGCCACTGGGGATTTTACTATCTGGATATATCTTTTTAGAGAGAGGAGTTCCCGGAGAAATCGTCGAAAGCCGGAGCGCCACTGGCTAGGCACTGGCTATATCGTTCCCCCTACACCCAGATGATGCTCCGTGATCCAGAGAACCTTTCTTCTAGTTTGCAGCCGACACATTGCACGCTTGGGCACCGCTACGTTACCCGCACTCCACTCGGAATCAGAAGTCAGCAACAACTTAACAAATCAACGTTATTTTCGGCCTTTAAGACACCACTCTCTAGCCCAGCTTCAGAATCAAGTAATTTATCCTCGATAAATGATACAGCAAACAGCGCAGACCGAAACAACATATCGAACATAGGTAATGCGATGGAATATACCAACAGTGGATCAGCTGGTAGGACGTATGTCGACGGATATGGGAAGACTTCCCCAGCAGATGACACAGCGGATGCGCCAAGAGTGGATTATACCTACATGGGCCAACAGGAGCAGGGTCAGCTTGACAAGGAGGGGGGGCATCACACACAAGATGAAGGCTACGTATACAATAGGATTGTTTCTGAGGGTAAGAAACATATGGGAGGTAGTATACCATTTTCTACGAGAAGCAGGATGGAGAGCGAAATCGGAGCGGTTCGTGGAGGTACGAGAGGAGATGAGGTGGGCGCTAGAACTGATGAGGGATTCAGAGATATGGCGAATGTTGCAGCAGAAATATCGCCCGTCAATATTTCGGGTGCGGGGTATGATATAGATAGCGATGAAATGGGTGAAGGGATGGATATTCGAACTGGCGATGAGGACCAACCAAGCCAGGAGGGTAGAGAGGGGACCCAGGGTGTCTTGAGGATGACTGAAGCGGGGCAGGGACAAGGACTAGCTCCAACGTGGAGTGAAACAAAAACTAAGGTTCGTTTCTTGTTTGTTTGGCTTCCACTTCTTAAGGTCCAAAGCCAGAAATCAGAGTTGAGGGTGTCTCCGAGCCATTACTCGGAGCACTCTTGACACTGCTTTTCACAAGTTTAGGCAGACTCTGCCACCTTAATCCCTCAACAAGCTACTGCGATCACTAGCCTCGGGGGCTCAATCGGCCTACACCTAGGAGGGCGACTTTTAATCGCTCTAAGCACATCTGAGTTCTAATCTAACAGTTAAACATAGGCAGGAAAGGATAGAAAGCGGCTTCCACTGGCGTGTATCGCCTGTCGCCGCAAGAAGATACGATGCTCCGGCGAAAACCCTGCTTGTCGTCACTGTGTTCGGTCAAGGACTCCTTGTGTTTATAAACAATCCACCCGCAAAGTAGCTCCTAGAGCAGATTACATGGCTATGCTCGACCGACGGTTGAAGCGTATGGAAGAACGGCTAATCAAGAATGTGCCAAAAGAGGAAGTTAGTGCTGTACTTAGCACTACAGGGAGGTCTACTGTAAGGCCAAGTATCCCAACTAGCGCAAGATCCGGTGTTTCAGCAAGGAAAAGGACGGCCGCAACGGCATTTGGGGATGAGTTGGATGTATGGGCTAGAGGAGATAGCTCAACTACACGGAATGGGATAGGTATGTTGGATACGTGGGAGGATAGCCCTTTGGGGAGGGGAGGGCGAACAGTAGATGCCGACGATGGGAGCCATACCCTACCTCCAAAGGATATCCAAGAACATCTGGCGGAAGTCTTCTTTGATTACGTCTACGGGCAGCCGTATTTCCTATTGCACAAACCTTCATTCATGAGGCGATTACGGTATTACCCCTCTTTGGAATGCTTCTGTCGTGTTATGAAGAGCAGGTGTGCATTACTAGAAGTCGGATTACTTAATGGGTTTCTTCAGGAGTGGAACCGCACCGCCGGTATTAGTTCTCGCTGTCTGTGCTGTATCGGCTCGGTTCTCTAAGCATCCAGCCTTACGCCATGATCCACCCTTTCTTGCTGGGGAGGCGTTTGCGAGCGAGGCTCGACGACAGATATTAAAGAAATTTGATACCCCAAATATCACCAATGTTACTGTCTGTGTGTTGCTGGCTCTTCATGAATTCGGCACATGTCAGGGAGGTCGAAGCTGGGCAATGGGCGGAATGGCCACCCGCATGGCGCATGCGATACAATTACATAAAGAAGCAAATAATGACCCACTCGGGAAGCCACACTCAAGGCCGGCTGGCGATTATTTTCACCAAGGCGAAGGGGGGTATATGTCCTTTATTGATAAAGAAATCCGCCGGAGGAGTATGTGGTCTTGCTTCATAATGGATAGGTTTACTTCATCGGGGACGGAAAGGCCACATTTGATCGCCGAGTCGGAAGTCGAGATTCAATTGCCGGTACACGATAGGAATTTGGAACTGGGCATACCGGCGGTGACAGAACAACTTGATGGAACCGTGAAAGATTCTGGGGAAGAAGTTGGTGATGTCACGGGTAATATGGGGGTTGCGGCCTATATGGTCAGAGCCGTGGCCCTTTATGGACGAGTCGTTAAATATCTTAACCAGGTTAGCGTGCCAAAAGCCTTAGTACCCATCCCGCCTCTTCTTTCTTTCTTTCCTTTTTTTCACTACATCTTTCATGTTTTCTACGGAAATTCAAACCCCCTTAGATTACGGAAATACAAAATTAATTATAAATGCGGAGTCTTTTTATTGACTTCTCTTAGGGGGGCAAAGACCGCGACCCCTGTGAAATTTGGGAGCCAAATTCCCAATTTGCGGTCCTTAATAAGGAGATAAACCAATTCGAAGAAAGCCTGCCTAGTCGTCTTCGATATACTCCCGAAAACATGCAGGCCCATATCGCAGAACATCTCGTTAGCCAGTTTGTTTTCGTGCATATTGCCCTTCATCAAGTGCGACTCTTTCTCAATAAATCTGGAGTCCCGACGCCTACCTCCCAGGGCCAGAGCGCTCCCCTAGAGTTCGGAAAGAAGGCAGGGGAAATCGCCTTGTCATCAGCCACAGAGATATCACGAATACTCTTAGATGTTGAGGAACGTGGAGTGCTTGTGGTGGCTCCTTTCACAGGGTATTGCGCATTCAATGCTAGCATGGTGCACATGGTGCGAATGTTCTCATTCTCTACTAGAAGAGAGATACAAGAGGAATCAAGAAACAATATGCAAATATGTCTGAGGTTCCTGATGCAGCTAAGACAATATTGGGGTCTCTTCCATTCTATAACAGATAATCTCAAGAGATTATACCGTAAACTTGCAGACTCCCTTGCGCAGGGTTCATCGTTCCCTGAAGAAACACTTCGGACATTGCAATATGGAGACTGGTTTCAAAAGTACCCACGAGGGGTTAGCGCCAGTGACTACAAAGAAGAAATGACATCAAAGCCCCACACTTCGGATGAGGCCTCCGCTCGGGATGCCGTGCTAAGCCAAAAATCAAACCTTCAAACCGCAGACGAGTTCTTTGCAAGATTAGGGCCACCGAGGCAGAAGCGCCCTCCCACCGCCCCTCCCGCTCCAGTGCCTCATCCTCGCCCTCCAGGGGCTCAGACACAATCTTATGTTCGCACATCCCCCTCAATACATACACAGAGAGCCTCAAGTATACATTTGGGAAGTTCACCTACTTCCTTGCATCACAGTCAATCACCCGCAACATATCACCCTGGTGCATCTCCTGCAACCACAACCATCCCCACTCCAACGATGGCTCAAGGTCGCAGTGAAATGGGGGGGAAGTTAGGTCCCCAACTACTAAGCCCACCGCAGATATCCAATCCGCAAAACATGCCCCAGCAAAAAAATCTTTATCGCACAGACTACCAGAGGCAAGCTCAAAGTGCCCAACACCAGCCAGCAATCCCCTCCTTGATGCCAGATATATCCCCGCACCAAGTCCCGTATCCCAACTATCCCATTACCCTGCCTAGGGGCCCCGCGGCTATAGATACGGGGGGAATGGGGATGCATCACCCCCAGGCCCGTCAGTCGCATTCTCTGCATCAAGAACACCACCCTCAAAGTGCACCCTCCCATTATTCCTTCTACGACCTGTACTCTTCGGGATCAGACCCCGCATTCATGATGGCCGCAACATCGCTTAACAGCGGGATATGGCCTGAACTCCAGGGCCAAGTGAGTGGAGCGGATGTGAATGCCTTTACGGAACAGCCGAGCAGCGCGTGGTTCCTTCCGTTCAACTCGTGCCCTCCGGACTTTGAGCCAGGAATCGGGGGGATGGAGACCATAAATATCACGGGTATCGGCGGAGAGAGGGTTGGTGCTGGTGCAGCTGCAGCTGCAACAGCAACGGCGGCAGGAGGTGGTGTTCCGGGGGCAGGTGGACATGGTGGAGGTGGTGGTGGTGGTGGTGGAGGTGGTGGTGGTGGTGGTGGTGGAGGTGGTGGTGGTGGAGGTGGTGGAGAAGGTGGAAGTGGGGGTGGGATATCGCATCTAATATCTGGAAGCGGACAGGTCCGTCAGGGAGGAGGGACCGGTTCGAGTTCTACCGCATACCATGATCACAATGTACGATGATAAAAAATGAGCGAAATTAAAGCCTAAATAAACGGCTCTTGAGAAAAGATATACAGGCATATTGAAAGACAAAAAAGAGACTATCGTACCGGCAATTTAGTTCTACCCACCCACCCACCCACCCATCCACACACGCGCGCATGCACATAACAGACCAGTTCCTTCACTTTCCCCCACCCCGCTCCCTAGCCTTTACCTTACCTTACCTTACCTACCCTTCCCGCCGCGTCCCTGTGCCACCCTTCTCATCTCATCTCATCGCATCCCAATCCCCACCCTCATCCCCTCCACCCCCCCTCCCTCCTCTCTACTGTAATGGGAATAGAAGGGGGGGGGAGGGGAGAAAAAAGTAAATCAAAAACCCCATCCACCCACCTAACCCACCCACCCTCCCTCGCCAAATACCCCCCCCTCTCTCTCCATCTCCACAAGTTCCACAAAAGCTAAAATAAATAAATAAATAAAAACCAGTGTGTCAGGTGACTTCAAACACTCTGGATAGGTGCATATAAGGCATCAGAAAGCCCAATTCCACCCACCCATCCATTCATCCATCGGGAACGAGAAAAGAGTCGCACAACCAACCCCCCGTCACACCAGTTATGATAAGTTGGTCCAAGCCCCCCTCTCCCCCCCCCCCTCTAGCTGAAGGAATAAACTAAAACCGAACGGAAACGGCCG
>Ga0307509_10003425_pt1 | contig 24108 bp, 25 predicted proteins | sample 10_EM_MG_FD_202245 | JGI IMG/M metagenome (GOLD analysis project Ga0307509, IMG submission 202245) | Populus trichocarpa ectomycorrhiza microbial communities from riparian zone in the Pacific Northwest, United States - 10_EM | ecosystem: Host-associated > Plants > Roots > Unclassified | place... | reverse complement strand
GATGATCTAGAGCCGGCGGAGGAGACTACTGATCCGTGGGATATGGAGCAGGGGGAAAGTGCGAGCATAGATGCGGGTAGTTAGAATGCTGAGCATGTGTAGTGTAGTGGTTTTGGGATGCGTTCTGACATATAGGAAAGTGTGCGAGGAGCATAGTCGTATTAAGATGAGGGCGTCTAGCCAACTCAAGGAATTCAGAATAGAATTAATAGAAGCAACGCTTAACAGGTGGATCTTGGCGATCAGGATAGTAAAACACATCGTGACAGCGTTTGAAAGAAGAGAAGTGCCTAGGCGTAGGATCAGGATGGCATTAGACTAAGTACACGATGGGTCCGGATGAAAACGCGGCGTCAGATAGAGTCACGATCGGATCAGGACGCGGGATATATAGGGCGTAAGATCAGGAAGAAGTGAGCAGGCGTCAGGAAGGGAGAGATGCGGATCGTGGGATCCTGACGAGGTCGGTAGGGTGTGAAAACATTAGGACGCGAGATCTGAAGATGAGTGAAGCCCTGACGTTCGCTGAGAAGGAACCGGCATCAGGGCGGGAGAGTCATAGATCCGACGCAGTCAGAACGCAATAGCGGAGGACCCGACGCAGTAGGAACGGAAGAGTCGTAGATCAGGGGGAGTCAGGAGGTAATAGAGGAGCACCAGACGCAGTCACGACGCACAGGACGTAGGGGTCCGTGTCCGGATGGCGTCAGCACGGATGGCGCTAGGTGACGCAAAGTCAGGACGCGACGTCGATCCGACGTTACGTCCTGATTCGCGATTAGCATTCCGACGTCCCGGGCGTCAGACGCACGGGGCCCACTGGACGCAAGGTATTATTTTTGCTGATGATCTTGTACTTCCACTATTGCATCCCATACTGTCAAACTGTCCTCACGTTATATACAAGTGTCACAATAGTTCTATATTATCAATGCACCTCTTCTGACTGTCACAGCCACCGCAGGGGTTGAGAATTTGTTGGTAGAATATTCTTAGAATTCAATAGTAAAGATAAAGAGAATAATTTTGCTAACTTTTTAGTTTAAAACAGTACTTAGATGGTTGCGTGAAGAGCCTATCTATCAGGTCTGAAGAACTTCCTTATATAGCCATCTTCATGACCTTAACCCTGGTGACTTATCACCTTTGTGTTACTTAACCTGTATAACTCATAATGAGTCATAACATGAAATCAACCAATCATAACAATCAACCAATCTTATTATAATGATGACTCCGATATCCTGTCCCTAATCAGGTAAGCAACCATGAGTCAACTGACTTCATAGCATCAAAGGATAACATACATATGCCTAATAACTATTAGTAATATGAAATCTGCCTTGCTTAGTTATGATTCGAGACAGGCACTTCTTAGTATATATATCCTCTACTACCGGAATTATTATACTAGCAGACGAAAGGAAACAAAGGGAGGGATTATAGAGAGAAGCAAATACTAGGAAATAATCAGGCTGTAGGAATGCACACACATACTGTGACTAGCTACAACAGCCAGCTTTCAATATATCATAACTACAGGGGATGCCATGGAATTCAATCTAAGGTATGGCCTGAAAACCCTACATAACAAAAGAAATCCACCAACTCTCCCAAAATAAACAATAAAATTTGTAAGCTACGAAAGCCTATGTGAATCCATAACCTCGAAAATTACGGAAATCAAGTACCAGTCATTTCCTCCTCATCATCCCCTTTGGGGCCAGTGGGCATCCTCCTAGGGCGGGAGGGGCATGATAGTCACTCCGCAACACAATTCACACATTTACTGTCCCTGCATAAGGCAATTTTTGCCCTTGTCACTTTTTAAGCTCTTTGTTATTTTTGTTTCAATTCTATGCACGAGGCTCCAGTTCCGTGAGCACTGTCCCGTACTTTACATATCCACTGTACCGGCACTGTATATACCGCGCTGGGCCATGATCAATCTCAAACACCAACAGGGAGGCCGAGTTAACTTCTAGTTTTTTCAGTATGATGCGATCCCCCAACTCCCACCATCTCACTTCACACTTTAGCCTCTCTTTTTTTTGGAGAGAGAGAGAGAGCAGAAAAAACACTAGCCCCAATCGCAAGTTCTCGCTCTCTCGCCCTCCTACTCTTCTCACTATCCCTCTATCTGTTCTGCGCAACAATCACCTTGCCGTGCAGCCTCCTCAGTGCGCCAACCTCACATCTCCTCCCATCCGCTCATCTGCTCGGGTAATTTACCCGTTCCTGCGCTACCATAGGTAGGTTTTCCCCCGGCGTAAACCTCACGTGGTACTGGGTGTACGGTATGTCGGTCTGCCGCTCGGTGGGCCTAGTCCGGTTCCGTTACTGGTCACGGTGTATGGGAGTAAACTAGGTTTTAATACCGGAGCTAGGTGGGTATCCGGTGGGATTATGCTGTATCATACACCTATTTGCTTGTTTGGTGGGTTTAATGGGAAGGGAGGGGGGGTTCTAACTACGGGAGGGATGATACGGCGAGTGATCAGTGTTTGGGAAGTTCTGGCCCACGATTCGCCCGACCCGCCAATCGACCCCATGCGAAAAAAGCAGAGGAAGGAAAGAATTAAAGAAAGAGATGGAGGAGATGGAGGGGATAGTAGAAGAAAGTGCAAGACAGAGAGAGAGGGATAAATATAAAGGAAAAACCAGTCGCGAATTGCGCATATCTACTACACTGGCTACATACACATGGAGAAACGATAGGAATTTTAGAAAAGAAAAGAAAAACAGTTTTTACAAATATTCCAGTGAAGAATTGTCGGAACTGAGCAGCAGCAATCACCAATGCCTATTCTCACAATACAGCCATAAAACCGGCTATGAGGAGTAGTAGTGCAAGTACCAATCTGGGATCCTCGGGAAGTATTTTCCAAGCGGCGGATCCAAACATCATTCTGTCCCCATCCTCGTCCAGCATTGGGAAGCTGAGTGCTCCACCAAGCCATTTGAGACGATAGTGACATGATGAGGGAGAGTGACGTTTGCGGGGACTTTGATACCTAGCGATGACACCAGACCTGTGGCGCATTCCCCTATTAGTAGTTGTTAGAAGTAGAGAAGTGAAGGAGTTTGCGAACCATCAGTATAAGGAAACTCAATTAGCACCTTCTTCGAGGAAACTTGGTATCCAAAAACAACAGCTTGCTGGATAGCGACTTGCCCGAGCGCGCACTACTCAATGTCAGCTTTTCTGCCCTCTCCCACCGGCCAGGAGAAATATGTGGCATACCTCCCTAAGCCCACATTCTGACAGAGCCTTCATTCAGGTCTTGTGGGTGCACGCGCAGCGGGTGAGTTTTGCTTGGTCTTCCTCAATCCAATTTCGTACGCCGACGCTCCGTTGCTCGAATCTGCTGTAGATTTTCACGCACTGTTTCGATCAATGTTAACTTCGGCGGATTACCTCGCTAGGGGGGTTGTTCTCCACAGTGGGTTACCTTAGGGTGCACATCTCTTCTGTATAGTTGGGCACTAAGCCATCCGGCGAGGCTTGGGTTGTTGTAACAGTCTGCTAGGCAAGATGGGCCGTTGAGCTCTTTTGTGAGAGGATCAATGCCGACGTGGGTGGGAGGGGGAGCCAGAGTTGCCAAAGCGGTATGCGTTGTAGTAGTTATAAGTGTCAAAGTAAGGTTTGTCGTCATGGTAGTGTTCACTTGTGCACTTGTCGTGGTCGCCGGCTGCGGTGTTATACTGATAGTGTGAGTTGCATTATTGGTCACAGTCTTGGTTTCCATGGCTGAAAGTCCGCAGGTAGTTGCTGTCCATGTTTCTGTGACAGTGTGTGTGCTTGTGGCGGTCGGTTGGCATAGTGTGCCGGTGAGCGGTTGTGTCATCGTGGTTGTGGATGTTCTCATCCAGGTGGGTTTGCTGTGCCTATGCTTAGTGTATGGTGTTGGGTGGTGGCTTGCCAATGATACGTTCTTGCCCATATAAATATGGCTGCGTTCTGGTGAATTCCAGGATATTTTCCGGCGATCGTTCCTTCCAAGTTTTTCACGATATGTACACAATTTGTGTACAGAACCTGGACAAATGTTATCCTTGGTGGCCTGTTTTACACCAAAAATGCCATTCCTTGGGGCCCGAGAACTCCACCATCTGTTATGCAAATAGTTCAATTCATGGTGAAATCGTAATCCTGCCAATTGTAAACGGTTAATTTAAATATTGGAGCAAACGGTATCAGATTGAGTGAACTGCAATCATTTGAAATTCGCCATTTTGAAATCAGGTACCTTTTTGTATGGTCACCATACAAATTCTGGAGGCTTGGCGCCTGGATATCGATGAGCTTATCTTGTCAAGCTATACAGGACACAAAACTATGAAGATCATTATAAAATTCTTAATTACTGTATTGCTGGGTTCTTTGCTAGCGATTGATATAATCTTCGTTTTAATTAATTCAGCGGTGCAGGTTAAGATGGCGATTTTCGAGACCTCGAATTTCGGCGATTTCGGTGTGTTTTGTAGGTACTTGGGGGCACCAACGATGACTTTTGTCCAAGAACTATACAACCCTATGTAATATAGGATGAAAAGTCTAAAATTCCTTCAATAGTATCCTGTTGGCGACACTCTGATGGTAGCTCGCTCACGAGCCAATGATGACTGGGGTAGCGTAGGTAACGGCGCGAAGTCCAGGAGAAAAGCACGTAAGTGATGGTTGTGGTATGGGTGATGTTCGATGTACTTTGTACAATACAGGAAGCTCTCTACTGGTAGCTCAGACTAGGTACAGAAAGAGAGTGTACAAACGTACTTAACAGGAAAAATTCACACAATGGGAAAAACCCACAAGTGGCAGTCACGACCCTAAACCGGTCGTACCCCAAACTAACTATCATACCATAACGACTCTGGGATTCTAGCGATCATATAATTTCTTGGAGCCCCGGCTGCCACACAAGCCTTTGCCCCGCATTTGAGAGAGCCCAGGCTGCAATCTGTTAGCTTCAACTCTCCCAGAAATCGAAGATCCCAATTCTTACATCTCCTCCGACTTGCACTAAACAAAACAATTAGCTCAAACTTCCACCACCAACCAAAAAATCCCCTTAAGAAACTCACATTTGAATATACACCCTCCCCACTGCTTGTCAACACCTCCGGATCCCGCAGAAACAACTCGCAACCCTCCTGTCCCTAACGAAACCCCCGGCATTGAAAGTCTCGTCAGGGTAGGGCTTTTTTGGTGTACACTGTCAACCCCTATCAATAAGTTCAAGTTTCACCCTCCAACCAAAAACAAGTAGGAAAAACCAAAGTAGACAAACCCTAGGATACTCCAAAACCTCCCACCCTACTACGGGTTGACCACTAGGCTGCCTCCGTTAAGTCATTCTAGGCCCCCCCCACATTTGACAGTAGAAGTGGAATCAATTGACAACTAATTACAGCTCAAGTTCACAATCTCTCCACTTCGCTTGAATGGTCCACAGTTGAAAATAGTAATAGTCTCTGAATAATAATCAGCTGCTTGTCACAAATCATGACTAAGCAAAGATATTTCACATGACTAATACTTATTAGTCATAAGGTATATTGGTTTTTACACTATGAAATCACTTGACTCATAGTTCTCACATGACTGCGCACTTGCGAGTCATAGTAATATTATGATTGGTTGATTGTTTCATGACTTACGATTGTGATGTCATAGGATGTAATGAGTTTTACACATGACTCAGATTATTAGTCATGGGTTTTACACATGTGACTGATTTGAGTACATGAGGTGATTTATGGGTTTTGATTGATTAAAGGATGTCGCGCAGTTGGCTCAGGAGAGGGAGCTGATGGATTTATACTATGACTTGCGATAAGTCATAGAGGTTACGTGATACAAGGTGATGAGTGACCAGGGTTAGGGTTGTGCAAAGATGCCTAGTTGAGGGGCTTGGTTCGGACCAAGAGATAAGATCTTCACGCTACTATCGAAGTACTTTTCTATACTAGAAGTTTCAATACAATTACACTTTCTTTCTTTACACAAACTCTTTCTTTATGATAGCCTACGCTCTCTAAGAACCCGGAGACTATTGCGATAGTCTCAGCGACGGGTTGCCCGGACACAGAACTATTGTGATAGTTCTATCAAAGCATCACAATCCACCATTCTTCCTGTCTGATGTGATAGTATCCTTCAAGAACAGCAAGCGAGGTCTGTACTATCTGAAGAGATTGTACCTTTTTATCCCTTAGTACAAAAGCAGGTTACTCGCTTATGAAGGAGACGACTGTGATTGCCTGTTGAATATCTGCTCAACAATAGGATTGTTACACTGCTACAAACAAATCCCTGTGAAGGGGACTGCACAAGGTACTGACCTGCAATCATGAACCACAAATCCTCCACTTGTTAATGCCGTGTGAATACAGTTAGTGTTCGTTATAGGGCGGGGCTGGGGGGGTTTTCACTCGCCAGACCCCACCCTGACACGGGGCCGGATAGGTATGTCTCAGGTAATGCCCGCCCCACTCCTGTCCGGGGCCCACCCGCACTTATTCCCTGGATGGCCCCGTTTGTTACCACATATTTTGCACAGAGTCCCATCTTGGGTATGGGTTGGGCGGGGCCTGAGCGGGAACAGGGGCAGGGAATGTCGAAAAAGAGACCCCGCCCCAGGCAGTTGAGTGGGGTGGGGTGGGGGAAAGGGCCGGGGCCCGCGTTTTTCGGGGCCCCGTCCGCCCTGTAACAAACTCTAAATACAGTCCACAACAAATTGAGAGCTCCTTCATCCCTTTCTCTTTCTCTTGTTCCATAGTCTCGGACAATAACAGAAATTTACATGTCTGGGTGAAAACCTAGCCGTCATATCAGATCATTTTCCACAGTTCACCGGTTGTAACAAAACCATAAACTGCTCCTCCACCATTCTTATTTCCCATATCTTTTATTGCCAACAAACACTGCTTCATCACTTCACCAATCAAGGACTTCTTTGCTTGTACAACAAAGACAAACTTCGTAATTCACACGCCGATCAAATCCACAGTTACAAATTCCTGGTAGCGACCAGTCTCGAAGCCCACAGTGTTAATCCTTTTCTTCTTTTTTGTAGGCTAAGTTCATATCCCATCTTGAGCCTGACAGCTGCCAACACAGGACTGATTATAAATAAAACCAGGTGATTGACATTCGCTTCTTTGCAAGCTTCGTAGGACTTGGTAGAATAGCCTTGACATACAAGAAATTTCATATTGTGGTCATACACTGGTCCTTGGTTTTAAGGAGCTAATTGTCGCAGAGACCATTAGTCTCAAACTTGAATTCTGCCAATATTGCGGGAACCCGAAATGGCAGAATCTTCAAATCTGTCAAATGAAAATCCTAGTCGCTTCTCGGCTTGTTCTCTACTAACATCTGAATATGCAATTTTATACTTGGAATTCACATGTTAGCCCCTTTCACGAAATGAGATCACCCGATTAGAAAGGTTTTTCGGGTATTAAAAAACTTTATCCTGACTAGAGTAGTCTCCACTTCCATTATAACGATTGACGATGCAGTTTGACCCTTAGAATTAATTGTCTTTTTCTTGTGCTAAATGTTGTCCCCTGGTCAGAAAGGTTCGTGGGCTGTTTTAACTTCCAACTTACTAGAGTAGTCCCAATTGCTCTATATGCATAGAGGACTTGCGGCTTATAGTCGTATCTGGGTACACACCTGAAACTGAGATTGGTGGCAAGTCTGAACATGGTTTGCTACTGTTTACTTCTTGTCAATTTAGAAAGACTGCCCACAATCATCATTATGACATTAAATGGACTCACTGTGTGAAGGCGCACTTGTGGTACTATGTTTAGTTGCAGGTTCTGTAAGTCAGATGGTGGGGGGAAGAAGCATCATTGGTTGGTGAAGGTTTGCTCCCAAACAAATACTTTAAGTGAGATTAGTAATCCAGACACAAGAATTTTGAACTATGACTAGTAAATTTACATGAAGGTCCCAACAGGAATGACCAAGGGGGATGAGGCCAAACTACCATGAAAGGAAGCCAAATGGTAAGAGTTTATAACGAAAACATAATCGCCAACGCACCAAATCTCTGGTTTCTACCCATAACTCAACTATGCTCACTCTCACCATGTTTAACTAAGTTTCATAAAGGAAATGATAGGAGTGCATATGAACCTAATGAACTCATCCTCCCACTCTTCCATCTTGCAATTTATCCCTACACATGTCCTTTCTCTTCGCCTTATTTGCCCTTTCCTTTTTTTAAGCCCTTGCTAGCAAAATCAAAACAACCATAACAAAGAATTCTGACTTCTGATAGCCTCTGGGAATCTGAGTCTTTCCTAATAGTATTATTTCTGGTATTGTATGGGTTTAAAGAGCATATCCAAAGCCTTTATCTCAAGGATAAATGGATATGGTGCATGCGTGATCAGCTCAGCACTCCAAGCAGCATGAAAGACTTCCAATAAAGATTTGGGGAGCTTAACCTTACTATGGCTGTTAGCTTTTTGGTCGCATCCTTCCAAACCTATGCCAGCGATTGAGCTGCCATATCAAACTCTGATATGACAATACATGCCTCCAACGTTATTACCGGCAGTACTAATAGTGATTCCAGAACTGGTGGTGAAGGTGGGGGATGTGATACCCCTATCATGCTGTCAGGACCTGCACCTGATCTTACCAATAAAGCTAGTGTTAATATGAGCAAAATGAGAGCACATGAGCTGACCTCTAACCTGACAGGATATCCGGATTGCTCTGGGAGTGATGCTGGCGACCATGTTGTATGGGCAGGCAGGTCATTACATTGATCCAAGGCGGTGGACAACAGTCACGGAGGCAGTGCAATACCAGGACTAGGCATAACCGAGGAGGGGCCAACTGATCGGAAGGGTAGATGGCGAGCAGAGCCACCGGGCACAGGGGATGCCAGCAAACGACGATGAGCAGTAGGGTGCCAGCCGATGAGTAGCAGTAGGGTGCCAGCTGATGACGAGCAGTAGGGTGCCAGCCGGTAATAAGCAGTACGGTGCCAGCCGGGGAGAGGATGGTAGCAGTACGGGGCAGGGGGACAGAACCGGGAGCAGGAGAGAGGAAGGATCGCGAACAAGCTAGCCGCAGCTGACAAACGGGCCATAGCAAGGGCTTTTGAGCGACCATGAAACTGAGCGAGACCGTGATGTTACTAACTGAGGCTTTCCCTATCAGAGGTACAAGCCCAGCAAGTCAAGGCCTTCTTCGAGCGAGACTCCGGGACCGTGACGCCGACGGTGAACGAAGCGCGAAGCTCTCCGACCATGCAAAATGCTAAGCGAGGTGCAAAGCAAGTGCGGGGTAAGGGGGTGAACCGAACTTCATGAGCGGGAGTCAACGACGAACGAGAACGAGAACCCCAAGGAGGCGAGGCCGGGAGGCCACAGGAGAGGAGGGCAGATGGCTTAACGTCAACTCCTAGGCAGTAGCCATCATGGGAGAAGAGAGGTGGGTGGGGGAAAGCTGCGATGATTTCTTGTGGTGTTGAGATTTCAATCGCCGGAGGTGTTGTTGCGATGGTTCGTGGACTGCTGATATACTCACCAAGGCCCTTATGTGTGAGAAGAATCAGGGCCATATGGAAGGAATGGGAATGATAGTCTTTGAGTAAAAAGGAGAATGGGCAAATTTTTGCTTTCGTTTTGTTTTTCATTTTTTCATGTATCCCCGACACTCTTTTTCCCTGTCAAGCCAATTTTTTCCCACAGGGTTTTTTGCTTACCAGGTTTTTAATGAGGTCGTGGCTAACTGCTTGTTTGATCTTTCTTTCTCTCATATTACGATATCTACCTCGGGGAAGTGGGGGTGTTGGAATTTTGTCCCCTTATGCTTGATATCGTTTAACCTTATTCTTCCTGTTAGTCCTTTCTTGAAACGCTCTACTGCATCTCCCTTCATCTCATACCAAAAACTTTATCTCCTTGCTTCTAATTGTTTCTTCCTTGTTTCAGTCAGAGAAAGTTTTCTTCCTCCGTGTGGATGGAGACCGAGTTCTCACCCACACAGGTATGGCATTCAGGAAAGCAGATCCTATGATAAAGGACCTGATAGTCTAGTTAAAAAATGTTATGTGAATTTGAACCTCTGTCATATGCCCAAGTGAACTGCCCAATTCTAATTCATCTCTTTACCGCTTACTCTACATTTTCTACTCGCTTTACTCGGCATGAATTTTAATATAAAGAAGCGAAACATTTTGATTCTATTATACAGGTGACGCCTGTCCCCACTGAGGACAGCCGGGCCCTCAAGGTGACGGCAGGTATGACATCATACCTACAGGCGACTGCCGGGCCCTACAGGTGACGCCCGTCAATTACAAAGCGGGCCGGGCCCTACCTGGAGTTACCATTTCCAGTAAGACTGCAGGGCCCTGCCTTCAACCTACAGTCCTATCATACAGTGAATATCGAGGACGGACGCCAGGGCCCTGCAGTCCGCCCGGGACGGTTGTGAACACTGAGTCGTCCCAACATCCGGAATATAGCCTTCTCCCTCCTTCAATTGTCCAATCATGGCTTTCCTGTCCCCATCCTCCAACAATGGCCTACAGCAACAATTCTTGGAGTCCTTTGCACCCATCAAATATTTTGGACCCACGGATAAGATCCTTGTGCTTGTTTCGCTCTATTTGGAGAGTTTTATTTTGGCATCAGACTTGGTTCAAAGCCAGTCTCAGCCTTCCCCACCAGCCTGCCCTTCACCATCGAAGGGCCTTCCCCTTGATTCCCCACTCCCCCTCATTATAGTGATTCTTTCTTTCCTTATTATTTCCTCCTTGATTTCTCTTTTCTAATCTCAATCCCAACCTACCTGACCTCAGCGGCAACACAGGACTTGAGTTAGCCTCGTCCGGCGATGAAGGAAAACCGCGAATGAACCCCAGATCGTCCCTCACATAAACTGTCCGACCTACTCTACAGCATTCTCTATCTATTTCAGCCCTGTGTTCCTTTCACCACCAAAGCCCCTTCACAGTCCCCAACACTCTCATCATAGCGATTCTCCCCTTCCTCATTATTTACTCCTAAATCTTTCTTATCGATTTTCTCGCGCAGATCAGCCATTCTTTATCAGCTATTTTATTACCATCATTCAATTTTCATAGGTGATTGCTATATGATACGTGTGCAGTGGATGTGGACAACAATGTTACTAGTCTCAGTTTGATACATAAGCCGGAATATGATGCCTAGACTCTACTTTCGCTTTTTTTTCTTTCTTGTTGATACTTTCCGTTAGTCCTCCATCCAGTACAACACTGTCTGTTTCTTTTTATAAGTATAGATTCATTTCCTTGGGTTTTTTTCCGCGGATTTCTTCTTGGAATCCCCCATCATAGGAATGCATTGTACCTTCTCCTCTAGGATCTTCAATCTTCTACCGGTCACTATGTACAATATCAAAGATAACAAATTTTTGACATGATTCATGGACCAACCTGATAGAAATGCCATAATCACATCACCCCTCCCTTATAACTTGTATAAACCAAGTAGCAAGGTCATTTTCAATCACCTATTTCTGCTCTGTGCTATCAGTCGCTTACTGCAAGAACACGCACACACATTTCTACTAGCCCACGCCACCACCACCTGCCAAACAGGAAAGAGTGCTCAGTCATGATGGCTGTCACCAAAACTGGCCACACACAAACTTCCTGGAACCCGGGGGAGGAATAAATACTCCTCACTGTACGATATCAGAAGATAACTGTTCAATATGTGAATGTGGCACAATCTATTCAATGTGGATAATACTTTGCAAGTATGAGGGAGGTTGCAAGGCACGGGCAGCAAGGAGCTGAAGAAGGGATTGGTCTGAGTTGCGGTTCTTAATTCTTCAAAGCCAGGTGGGTGGTAGCACTTTATTGATAGAAAGGCGCGGATCCATATGTGCAAGAGAACCATAGGGAAAACGATGTAAGAAACATAAGTGTGTACATGTTTGACACTGAAATCCAGCCAAGCAAATCCTAAATAATGTGCGTGAAAACATAAGGGTGTCGAGCGATATTAGAAATATCATGACCCAGAATAGTGCACAAGAGATGCATAAACAACTGTAAAATCCTAAACATCTGATTGGAAAGCACATGTTAAACTCCCAGATATTATCCTGAAATAAACAATAAAACACCATAAAATATATATCTTAGCGGTACTAATGTAAGCAGTGGACAGGCGGAGCCGAAACACACACTATGTAAATGAATACACGGTAGTGTGTTGAATATACATAGGAAATATACCCAAAATTTGAACAATAACTGCAATGGCACATCAATCAATCGAATATATGAACCATAACGTCAAGTAAATTGGGTTTTGACCCACCTCTACTTCTTCCCAGTTCTTTAGCTACAACATACTGTACTGTACAGCGCAGGGGATTTCATGAATTTCTGCAGCGAGAACTCATCTTACATTCCATGCTGGTTTCATGATATGCTCTATGCTTTTTATTCATCCCTCTCCTTCTAATTTGTCATTTCAACCTACAAAACCGGGGAGTAACCTAGCTCATTCTCTCTCTTTCTCACTTTTTATATATATATTTAGAAATCGGCACTCCATAACTGCTCGCAAGTAACTCACATGATAGCCAGAGTACTAATCACCCTTACTGTCAGAATTTTCGACCTTCAATTTCCCCTTTTTATCTGTTTTAGAGGAGTCTTATCCTAGGCGCAGCCCAGAAAATTTTAATGTGCCTTTTTTTTCTTTCTAGCTTACCATTGTGTCGCGTTGCGCTTATAGCATCACACTTCAACTTGTTGAAATTCTTTGATATTGCTCGGCATGCTCAGCCTATCGGACATGCACCTAGCCTATCCCGTTATCGTTCAGACAAAGGCTTCTGATATGCGCTCTAGATCGATACGCCCACAGCGAGGAAGCGGAAGTCGGGAGGTAATACGGCAGAGTTTCAGAACTCTTTGATGTTGTGTGGTATGCTTGTGTAATAGTCTGTTTGCCGTCGGGCAAATGTCTCGCATATGCGCTGGATATCGATGCAGCGCTGGAGGATATGGGAAAGAGTCGGACTCACGGAGGCTATGGAGGGAGCAGAAGTTTTCTTTATGATGTTTATCTTCCTTTGTTAGCGTGATAGTTTTACGGAAGGGAAAGGGGGCGTGCGTGGAAGAGAATGGATATGTGTAGCGGTCGATGGAAGGATAAGAGGATAACTTCGTTGTGATTTATATATACTCTTGTCTTTACCTTTGGTTAGTTAAGGGAATGAGATCGAGCGAACTTCCCCATTTACCCTAAAGTCGTGCGCTGGCGATCGGAGTCTTATTTTTGCTACTTGAACTCTCGGCGTTTAGTTGTCGCCGTCGCGGTTTAAAATCGAGTTCTCATGTTTTGAACCATAATACTGGTATTTTACCGGTGCATTGTTCGTGAACAAAATGAACCAAACATCAATGGACAAGACATGGCAAGAGCCTCCCCCACCAGCGCGGCCATCCTGGTATCATAACAAATGACAGGGAAAGAAAAAAAACCTAAGAAGTACCGTACCGGAGCGGTAATGATATTTCTGGGAAGGTCTGTGGTGGGGTTGTATGGAAGTGAGGTGTTGTATGATAGCGCTCGCCTGGTATATGGCTAATTTGGTTCGCGAACTCTATATCTGCCAGGGGGCTATCAGCGAAAGAAAATTACACAAACCAACGGTAGTGAATAAGCCTTGTTGGCCCTGTCAAATTGCTGCAAGCCCCATAGAGCTCCCGACGGGCTCCCCCAAGGTGATTCCTAGGCGGCCCTAACAGTCAGCGCCGCAAAGAAGGCCTTTGGCCATCGAACCCGGGGGGTTTGAATCGGGGCTTTTGAAAATGGGGATTGAAGGGGGGGGTTCGTTAATGTCTTGGTAAGCAAAAATAGCAGGAACTTTTAAGGGAATTTCCACCTTCAACCCATATGTCTGAGTATTAATTGCTCAGGTGAAAGGAAAGAGGAGCACTGGTGCTAGTTTGTTTGCTTCTTCTGCTACGTTTTGCTTCCTTTTCCTCTCATTTTATTTGTTTCTTTGCTTCCAGCTGCCTTCAAATGTCGTCGTTTACCTTGTTTACCATTTTTCTTAGAAGGGGTTCTATCTTATAACCCCCCGGTTAGAAAAAGTTAGTTCCAGCCCTTCGATCATTTTTTGATCCAATCCCCCCCTTCATTGCAACATTTCGCACAGTCGGAGACGTTCCATTCATAGTTACTTGGGTGGGACTTGTCGTGTTCCCTGTCCATTGGCTAAAAACCTGGGACGGAGTTCTCGCCAGCACTGGATAGACTACCTCATTGTGAATACTAGTATCGGTAGTGTGCGAATTCCTTGGGGACTGAGGCGCGACAGATTTGTTCTACTGGTATGTTAATCGATAAGTGGCTCATATGGTTCAGGTGATATCAGAGTCACGGCGCACCCGGGTAAAAACGAAAGTTAGAAGTTGGAAGTTGGAACTCTTGGCGAATATTTGAGAGGGAAGAAAACTCCTTCACAGCAGGGAAGTTTGTGTCATTGCGTATTCCTTGCTATTCTCAGGCGTTGCCTTGGGCATGGCTGCCAAGGCTTAGTAGAATGGAGCGCTTGCACAGCCGCTCATCGGGTACAGAAAGGTGTCCGGAGCGGCTTTACCGAAGATGAGAACAAGAGAGAAAACAAAGGTGGGATAAGAGTTTCCGTAAGACAAGTTATATTAATTTGGTTCACCAGAAGATGAAAAGGCTAATGCGTGCAAGTTAGTGATGAAAAGATTAAAAAAAACGCGAAGGACTCGCTACCAATGACAACTAGGACGGCTCTATGACTAAGAAATAACCCTCTTGCGACACGTCTGGTAAACAAGACAACTCAGGCTAGGACTTCCATAACCCCCGGACTCACCAAGAAATTTTTAATATATAGTAATATCTAGTAAATAGTATAGCTGTGGAATGAACAGGCTAAATTGGGCAGAAAACCACTTATCCAAGGGGAAGATTCTATCATACCAGACGGACAACGCTCCCAGGATTAGAGGCGATAATTCAGTTCAAGTCATGAATATCATACGAAAATAGGTTCCTTCTTGGCATGAAAAGGCCCTCATGGGTTATTCATTTAGCTTACATAATACATATAAAGAAATAGTGGGATGGCGAAAGTAACTTCTAAAATGAGCAGACGCGGGTAATTCAGAATTCTACTATCTCTACTAATATTGCCTTGATTGAAAATTGGGGAACATAGAATCAAAGAGAAGTGTCTTCTGAACACTCCTATGAAGCCATATCTTCTCAAATATGTGGTGGTTGTGGTTGAAATTGTGCAAGAATTATGCTTGTGTTAGATTTCATTTGATTTCAAGTGGAGAGCACCATAGCGGTTGCTGGCATCTGTTCAAGTCAGACAGCTGATGGCCGGGTAACAGAGGAGAGGATAATGAGTATTAAAACCACACATGGTTCCTAACTATCGTCCAAATACCCGAATCACAAACAACTCCACAAACAACCCCACAAACTCCACAAGCATCTTCACACAGAACTCCTATTTTCACTTGATTGTACATGGAATACTCAATGCTACGCGCTCTTGGTTTGTTTCAGATATCCTAGGATTTTGAAAGATTCTGCTTACTACCTGAAGGATTATTATATTTTTCAGTCGTCAACCCAGCTGCAGGTAACTATTTCTAATCGGTTTGGTAAGTGTTGAAGGGGATTTGATGGTAGCCGCCAACAGGAGACAAATTTGTGAGGCTCACGAACACTATGAACAAGTGCAACAGCTCCTCGAACCACAAATCACAGTGAACAATAGGATGCTAGCAGAGGGTAGTGTCACAAAACAATGACTTTACAGGAGAAATGAATGTAGCTAGTGCCCAAGGGTCTTAAAGCTGCAAGTCCCTTCTAGGATTCTCAGAATTGTTGGCATGGTGGTTGTAATGACTTTCATGGTTGAGTGGCTGAAGGTTTCCTTATCTTTATTATTATTTTGTTCGGGGTAGTAGCATTTGGGAAGATGGGTGTTTACAGATAAAGTCTGCAATAGGGAGGTTTTGTCGAGACGGTGGTGGCTTGTAGACAATTCTGAAATATGACACGTGAGGGGGTGTGGTGTTGACAATAGTGTTTACAAAACTGGGTAATACTTGCACTAACACAATTGAAAGTGTTTTCACCCCACACTCAGATTATATTCCGCCTAGCTAAACTTTGGTTCTCACAGACCTGAAACATGTAACTCGCTACAAAATAAAGATGATCAGCCTAGGGATTGAAAAACGGTTGCTCTGGGTCCCCTGGCTGAAGGCCTTTGCTGTTTATAACACCTCTTTACATTCAAAACTGAGATGTTAACTATGATGTGAGATAGGAAGCACCTCTTTGGACAGAACAATGATAAACTGGAAGTGTCAGACTCTCTATTGGTACAGGCGCAGGTTAGACATCTCCCATGAGCTTAACCCATCATTATCTCATCCATCATACTCAGGTTTTTAGAGTTAGTAGGAATTGACTAGGAACATGTGACGGGGCAGGGATATTTAGCAAACGGTTATATGACTCCTTTGCTTAAACAAACATGAGGCTAGGTACTGCGAGTTAAACAAGCAATCATTTTTGCGATGAAAGCCACCAATATGGTTTGTCCCAGGATATTCCAAATTCCTGCTACATGCAGGTTGATAACTTGATTGACATAGTTTGTTTAAATATTGTAAAAACACACCAAACACCTCTTCTAGAGTGTTAGAAGCTTTGGCGTCGTCGGAGTCCAGTTAAGGACAAACTGGAGGCAGTGGAAGGCAGATATATGAGGGGAGGACGGGGTAGAGAAAGAGGACTCACAACGGCAGGATTGGCTACGGTGTTTGGAGCAATTGAGTCAGGACAGGAACAATGAGGTGGATACGAGGGCCTATTATTACCTTCTCCGTGCCCTGCCCCTCGAATATCACAAGGGTTCATATGCCAAAGGGAAAGTGTCGAAACAATCACTTGCTTGTGGAAATTCCTGCTAGTGGCCCAGTGCCTTGAAGATGTGGGTGCCTGCCAGTATTCTTATCACTGTTGTCATGGTGGGTATAATGGTTCACATGGTTGTGCTGGTGAAGCTTACGCTCTCTTTATGATTATTGTATTCGGGTTGGCAGCATTCGGGAAGGTGGGTATTTACAGCAAAAGTCTGCAATAGGGAGGTTTTGTTGGGACAGTTGTAACAATCCTATTGTTGATTCAAGATGAAACAGGCAATAAGGGTCGCCTCCTATGTAAGCAAGTCTCTTGTTCTTGCACTAGGGGGTAGGACGGAACTATCTTTTCAGATAGTACAGAAATGGCTTGTTTGTTTTGTAAGAGACTATCTTATCAGATAGTAGGAAGTGTTGATAGTCTGTTCTTGTAGAACTAGCGCAATAGTTGTATGTCGGGCAACCCGGGATAGAGACTATTGTGATAGTTTCCGGGTTGTTTGACCACAGGGTCTTGTAGGGAGGGAGTGTATGTCAAGAGTAATAGAGTAATTGTATTGCAATTTTAAGTATAGAAAGATACTTAGATGGTTGTGTGAAGATCCTATGATTCGTATCCCTTGGTCGGAGCCAGGCTCCTTATATCGGCATCTTCGAACAATCCTAACCCTGGTGTCTCATCACCTTGTGTCATGTGACCTCTATGAGTCATCACCTTGCCTCATGTAACCTCTGTGACTGGTATTGAGTCATATTCTGAATTCCATCAGCCCACTCTCTTGAGTCAACTGAGCAACCTCCTTTTAACCAATCAAAACTGATAAAACAACTCATGTTCTCAAATAAGTCACATGCGTGAAACCCATGACTCATAATATAAGTCATGTGCAAAAGTCATTATATCATATGACATGAAAATCGTACGTCATAAAACAATTAACCAATGATAATATAACCATGACTCGCAAGTGCGCAGTCATGTGTGATCCTATGAGTCAAGTGACGTCATAGTGTGAAATCAAGATACCTTATGACTAATAAGTATTAGTCAGGTAAAATCTGCCTTGCTTGGTCACGATTTGTGACAAGAGTTACAGCTTGTACACAATTTTTAAATATTATACTTGAGGTGGCGTGATGTTGACAATGTCGTTTATAAAAGCTGGCAATACTTGCACTAATGCAAACGAAGTGCTTTCCCCCCATACTATGATCATGTTCTCCTGAGCAAAACTTGAGTTCTCACAGACCTTGGACGTGTAACTTGTTATAAGATAAAGATATCGAGCTCTGGGGTTGCAAAACAGGTGCCCAGGGTTCCCAGGAAAACAGATTTATGCATTTGTGACCAGTGATGAATAAAAAAAAGAATTTTGTGACCAAAAGGAGAACTGATTTCACCCGGACTTGAACCTGGGCCCACCACTATATTAGACTGGTGTGATAACCAACTACATCATGAAACTAAATACTCCATATACACCAGTTTGGGAAATTGAAGTCTAATATAAGATGCAATTGGTCATTTTGGTTGAGAGAACATATTCCGTATTAGCGGGGGATCTGTGCGTAAAATCCCGAGGTTTGAAAAGTCTAGTAGTGGCAATAAAGAGTTAGCTTATGGTGCTTTATTACCATTTCCAGACAAAACTGTGTTAAAACTCTTATTTGAATGTCCTAGCACCAGGCGGCTGTCAATAGTCAATGTGGTATCATACTATATAAACTCCTTTCCTATGAGCGAGGTGGTGCCGCCAGCGAGGCTGCCAGTAATACAGGGCACTTTCAAACAAACAGGTCTGCCAAATATTTGCCAAGCCTGACATATGGCGCCGCTTCGCTCAGGGCAGGTGGGGTCTGTACATAAAAGCAAGTTACAGCCATACCCCACAGCTTGGTACTAGGTGCCAGTGTGCTCTTTTATAAGACCTGTTTGTTTCTGCTGCACACCTGCACCCTTCTACCCTTCATATGACTAGCCTCTTACCTTTAACGCCTATACTCGTTGGTCTCATATCTCTTTCCTTCTTTTTGCTTTTCCTGCTTGGGAAGAAACCCCTTTCACAAACCTAGGTCACAGACACGCAGGTTATTATCAAGGCCAAAGAAGGCCACAAATCTCAGGTTTCTGGACCATGGAGCACTCCAGGAGTCTATACATATCCCACATTGTAGGGAGTCATTCCTTAGTTACTTTATTGGATAAGAGTTGGGTGACTAACTACGACATCCACTCTGCAGAAAAACTCTGGTAGATAAGACAACATAATAGAAAAAGATTGTGGGGCAGTCAACACTTTTCCAGCCATTCCATGATGGATGGCAATATTTCTGCAATTCCCAGAAGGCCTGCAGTCAATTTTAGAAATGACATCCTTCAAGCAATCAGTCACTTGTCATACTAGATCTATAAAGGCTTGATATAAATTGTTTCTCTTGTGGACGAGTGGTTCAACACTATGGATTAGCGTTTGATTACCAACTACTACCATCTGAATGAGTCTATCTGGACTATCGACAAGAGTTACAGAACAATCCGGCAATATTTTAACACAATCGATCAATTGTTCAATTCAATTGATTCCTGATTTACACCCACTGATAACTTCTTCCAATTAGTGAGTGACCGGTTTATCTCCGATGCTAACTGTTTTCAGGTTGTCCATAACCGTTTTAATAGTATTGCCTGGGCCTTTGGTACAATTTATCACAATTCTCTTATTGCAGAGCATCATTGTAACAACATCAATTGGTGTTTAAATTCTGTTAGTGACCATTTGTGTCTGGTCAATAATCGCTTTAATCAAATGGAAAATGGACTGGAAGGAGCCAAGCTTCATCTTGATCGTGTCTATGACCCGTTGGAAAAATGCCAAAACCTTATCACTGCCTTTACCCTCTACCAGGACTATAGGTATGCAGAATACTAAGAGAGACATTCAGCCCTGTAGTTGAAAAGAAGTTATGCAGATTCTTTTAGTTGAAAAACTTTCGATTATGCAATGCCTGATTGCATACAAAACTACCAGATGAACTAGACTCGGAAACTTGGCACTCAAAAAGACACTCTTTCAACCCAGGGCTGAATTCCTCTATTGATCTTTTTTTGATTATTGGAAAACAGGCTAACTTTGATATGCAGTGAGTTTAATTTGGCAGCATGTTTAGAGAATCATTGTGCTCACAGTGCTTCGTCCTCACTACATCTTCTTAAAACTCTGTGGAACCAAGTAATTCCTGCCTTGGCTGCTACAAGGGCAGTGGTCAATGCCCTGGACAGTCAGCTGCAAGCGCCCACTACCTGCGGTGATCAAATTTACTAACTATTGATGGCAATCGAAATTAGTACTTTGATGGATGCCTATAATTTGCCAACACTGGACAATCTAGCTATGGATAAGCGAGGATTTGCCTGGTACATTGGAATTACTCTCCCCCCAGTGGTTTAAGAGGATATGTGTTTGTTTTTTTATTGCAGCTATTAGCCAGGGTTGAAATTGGGGTAATTCCGGTGGTTGTGGAGTGGACCTTTAGCTTTTTTACACTTTTTATATTCTTTGTCACAGGATGATAGGATTCGGTAGCGGGATTTGTGGCTCTGTAACTAGCTACGCAACCCCCAACAATAATAACAAATTATACAAAAGCTATCTCAGTGTCTGACAGTATTGCACCATTTATTGGGCTGTGGCATTTATGGTAATTTATCAGTTATCGTAGGTTCGGTGTGGCCTTTGTGTGTGGTTGCTTGCCGTCGCCAAGAGAGTCATTGTGCTATGATAAAATAGACTGATTTTATTCTAAATAAATTGAGAAGACAATGCTAGTGCACACCCAATTTGATGAATATAAGTTAGCTTCCGTTGTGTCAATGCGCTGGATTCAGCCCGCCAGTAGCAACATGGGAACCAGGAAATGAGAATATGAAAAAACCCCTCTGCTAAGCACCTAAGTCTAGAAAAGAAACACCCGCCAACCTTAGTCAGGCTACTGCAGAAACACACAGGAGCGTTGACATTTATGATCGATGACATAAAGAACTATCCCAGATTACGATATGATCGCCATCTAACATAACCTCACAAGTCCGGCCTTACGAAAGGAACTTGTGGCCCAGAGTCACAATTCGAAGAAAGTTTCCTCCGTCTCTCTAAAACCTTTTCATCCTGTTCTCTTGCTGCCGCTGACGGTTGATAAGGAAATCTTCCAACAACTTTGCCTGATGAACCTTGGAAAGAAGTATATCCTGCTGGTTGGGCGAGTCAAAGGCTAGATATCTTGATAAATAGTCCAGGTCGCCTTCAGGAACACTGCACGACTCATCATCCAGGTAGCTCCAGCCCCCAGTACAGCTTAGGCATGAGTCTATATATTCGGGGATGGTTGGTATAAAAACCAGAAACGTGATTGGCTCGGCCCAAACGAATTTGATATTTTCATAGGTAATAGGAAAGGGCCTGAATCGCCGATCTGTGAGATTGGGATGAACTTCGGACTCCACCAACCCAGCGTTCAGGCTAATGGGATGCGGCACTTGGATTTTCTTGGTGTCGACCATCTGTTTGTAGGTGTCATCCGTGCACAGGCTAATATACCAGTGATCATCGAGCCTCTTCAGTCGAGCGACAGAGCGTTGCTCCTTGCGCTCTGCCAATGAAACTAGCCCTGGAATGCTGGCATCGTCGACCTCCATCCGGTGCTTTGTTTGTGCTAACGACTGGCGTATAGATGACGATTGTGACGTTCTTACAAGGATATCCATTATCTTTCACGGTAATGTCAGCAAATAGGAAGCAGGAAATCATAAGGGGGTAAGCAATACCAACATATCCTGTATGCACTGGAATTCCCATCCATGTAAGTGCATATTTTCCAATCAAGACAAACGGGTGATCGTGGTTGCTTAGAACCTTAAAAACGCTCTCCAGGGAAAGAGCGCTGGGCGCCCATGCCTGTGCTAGTGCCATTTGAGCTCTCCACAATACCCGTCGTTGGTGATAATAGCTTTCAGAACTTTGCCGAATATGGATGATGGGATAGGTTTGGTACGGTGGGAGTGGGGATACTGGTGGTGAGGTCGTTGGGTGGTTGTAAGGATGAGATGGGTTACAATAAAAACAGTCGCCTTGGCGGGTTGGGTGGTGGAAATGATTTGGTTACCGTGGCAGTCCTTGAGACACGTGACAACAGCAGAATTAAGGTTCATCTGAAATGGTGCCAGAGCAGTCATCTGCTCCCTGCCATCCTGGATCTCCCTATCGTACCTGATTTTTGCAATTCCGCCAACTTGCCAAAACAATTCCCGTTTGTACTTCGGCCATCAGTGGAAAAAATTCAGAGGTTATATTTTTTTCCTTTCATTTTCATTTTTTTCTGAGTCTAATTTCCCGCTCACTAGCACCAGAAGACATCCTACAACACTGTTTCAAAGGAACGACCTTGCTAACCACTACATCCTCATTCGTGCACCATTCGACGATAATTTCGGACAGATTTCTAGGCAAAAACCCAGCGCTTCTGCAAATTTCGGGTCAGGCTTTCCATTGCAGAAATAAATAGGAGTCCGTCTTCCCGCACCGGCTCAACGGTCCAGTCATGGCCCTTGGTAGCTAGTTGGCGTTAGTTGTTGAAGCATAAACGAGGGGGGAAGTCGCTACCCTAATAGGATCATGAGCCGGGCTTTGAGGGTCAGCTTTTGTGAGTTCCCGGAGAAAGTTGCAAGCATTGGCCCACCACATCTCTAAGCTCACAATACATCAGCGAATGCTCAAGGTCGAGTGGCTAGAGCTAGAAAACAACTTCCCAGAACCCCTACCCGCCTCCCATTGCTTAATCTCATTCCACACTCTCTTGTTAACAGGGTTATATAGCGGAACGATCGCGCGCATATCCTCGGACCTCGGGCCACAGTCTTTACGCTTCATCGCCTTGAAGAACATCCCCTCCGAGTAGTATATTCAATTTCCACTCACAAGGCCTTGATACAGTGGATCGCGCTCCGAATTTGACGCCTCCATGTTCCCCCGCAGGAATATCGAGAATTCCCAGTTGACTGAGCTTTAAATTAGGGAGCGTCTAGTATATTTTCAGCGAGTCGCAGGAGGTTAAGGGTTTCGTCGAGGGCAGCCATGTTGAGCGTGAGGAGTGAGGTATCGGACATGCGTCTGTTCCGGTAGCGGTGGCGGCGAGGTTGGGATTTTCTAACCTGGGCATTTTTGGTGGAGTTGGTGGGAAGAATGAGGCATTGAAACAAAAACGTTTCCGCTCGAGCGAGAGGGGAGGTTTCTCCCCATAACAAAGCCTGATGGAGAAGGTTTGAGGGGTTGAGACTTACCCGCCTGGCGTGACATTGCTGGTTGGTTATCACAGCCCCGTGGGTGTTATTTCATCTCCCGATTGAAAAGACTGTCAATTTCCCCCTGAGTTGTGATTTTTCTTTCTTCGCCACTTTTGCCAAAAGGTCACGAGAATAAATTATTGTCAATAAGAAGGGCTACTCTGCGAGTACTACCGCCCCCATCAACATTAGTGTCATCAAGTGTGTTTTTACCCCTTTATCCCCCGACTCAGCTTCATCTGGCCCCCGCCAGATCTTCCTCTTCCCCATTCCTTGCTCCTATAACCCTAAGATCGAACGATCCTCTATCTAACATATCCTTAAATAGGTAATAAGGCAACTACGACACAAAGCTCAATCTCGCTACCAACTCCTGTCTCTCCCATGGCGGCTGAAGAACCCACACAACTGCGGCCTGCAGCAGCACCTTCACAGAGAATTTCCCTTTGGCTAAACGGTGAAGCTCGGAACGTCGCAGGGCCGGGCAAACCGCCTACTTCTGCGAACTCGAAGTTTTGAGAAAGAACCTCGCGGACGCCAACCTGTCCCCACCTAAGCTGAGCGAGTACTGAGTTCACGCCATCTCAGAGGACAACTTCCCTACTGTAGCAGGACTTGTGTCCACAGCTGCTGGCAGTGTTCGCAACGGGGCAGTCCGTCCGTCCTGGGCAAGGACGAGGACGGACGACATTTCGTCGTCCCGTCCCGTCTTTTCCTGAACTTGCCCGACAAGTAAGAGCCAAGGACCAGGACGGACGACATTGTGTCGTCCCCCACCGTCCCCCACCATCTCCCGTC
>Ga0307509_10003424_pt1 | contig 24108 bp, 20 predicted proteins | sample 10_EM_MG_FD_202245 | JGI IMG/M metagenome (GOLD analysis project Ga0307509, IMG submission 202245) | Populus trichocarpa ectomycorrhiza microbial communities from riparian zone in the Pacific Northwest, United States - 10_EM | ecosystem: Host-associated > Plants > Roots > Unclassified | place... | reverse complement strand
TCGTTCCACAAGGATGCCCGAAGAAGCTTTTTCGAGTGCTCTCTCACAAACAGAGGGGACTCGTAAATGAATTCTACCATGTTCTCGTCGAGCAACACTTCGTTCTGGTCGCCCGTGGCATGAGTGTATCGATTACGCATGGATCCCTTGAGGTCGAATATTCGGGTAGTCTTGCGATCATAAAACAGATTCTCCATTACCAGGACGTCCCACTTGATATCGGTCCCAGTCGTTGTGTTCTTAATATATATCTGGTAGAATCCAAGCATCTTTGCGATCACAGTTGGGAGCTACGACTCGGTTGGGTCAGCTGTGCACTGTAGCCGCTAGCTATCAGAGGAAAGGGGTAGGGTACTGCTCACCTCGTGGAAGAAAGCTTGGGACATAAATTGGAAATACGCTGGTGCAAATTTAATGAATGCAGCCGTCTCGATAGGTGATAGGGCTTTTAATACGATCCTCTCGTCCTGAGTCTTCAGAAACACTGACTTTGTCTTTCCGCCCTTGGAATCCCACTTGACACACCGGGACAAAGATTCGACATATCTGTCTGCCACGCCGCAATTTTGTCGGAGAGCATCGAATTGTTCTGCATAGAATATCTTACAAAACATCTTTGCCGAACCCTCTTGAAATTCTGGGGGGTACAAATTATGTTAGTGCTGAGGCCGGGAATCAATCCTGGAAACGGAAGGAATGGGGGGCATACGATATTTAAGGTGAGTGCCCGTCGTTTTCAGCAACGAACGTTCGAGCTCAGGATGGTCCTTGCCATCAAAGAAGTGACTGGGAAGTGCTTCCTCAGAACTCTGGGGCCTTTCCGTGCCCGAGATATCCGAATTACGAATGGAATCTAGCTTTATCTCATAGTCTTGGCTGTTGAGGGCAAAGGCGATAAGGGAACTTGGTTCATCTTCCCGAACAATGATGTCGGAATCGTTGAACACATGATCTGTCGGATGTCTGGATTTAACTCATGTTAATGATATATCTAGCACGGAGGAGGAGGAGGAGGTGTGCGTCGGGGCTTACAATGGGTACTCTAACGATGACCAACCACTCGCAGATCGTTCGGCCCAGAAATTTGAGAGTGCTTTCACCCAGGCCCCTCTCCCCTGCAACGGCGTATCTAGGGGTGGCGGTAATACGCCGGCAATGGAAGGAGGGGGAGGGACGGTCTCTGGATCACTTGCTAGGGATGCCTCACCATCGCTCACGTCGGCATCAGACTGAGCCTGACTTGGCGGCGCAATCGACTCTTCAGACTCCTCTGGAGGTTCGTTTGGAGTTAAGGGTATGGCGTCCTCCGGTGAAAGTACCTCCTCGGGGGATCCTGGAGTGACTGTTGACTCTGTGCTCTCGGTTAAATTGCTGAGATCTCTTCCTGGAGTGGGCACCTCGACGGGGGGCTCTTCATCAGAGAGCTCCTCAACGGCTTCCCTGACGTTGCGATATACTTCAACGACAGGTTTAGAGGTAGCTACTGGGAGAGCTCTGGAGCGCTTCGCTTGCTGTTGTCTCTTCTCTTTTGCCCTCTCCTTTTCAAACTCTCGGCTCAATTGCTCAAAGTGTTTGGCTAGACTCGAAACCCTAGAATCCCTGCGTTTGGGTGGTGGTGGAATGGAACGTGGTATCTGGGATTTCTCTTGTGTCTTCCTGGCTGCAAGGGATCCAACCCGAGTCTTTTCCGCAACCTTCTTGTCAGTCCTGATTTTATCCTTCCCTCTCATCGAATCGGAAGTCTTCTTGATTGGCATTGAGGTCGTGTAAGCTAGTGGCCTTAATATCGTACCAGATGGTCCAGGCGCTTCGGACTTTCGTTGGGGAACGGCTGGGACAGAATGGGTGCGCCCGAAAGGGGGAGGCACCTTACGCCGCCCATCGATAGGCCTAGGTATGGAGGAATCTCGAACTAGGGCCACGATTGATGGGCGATGAGCCGAGCCTTTTGTTGGGTCTGTTTGAATCTCCTGGCTGACAGCCTCAACAATAGCTGAGACGCTTTGAGATTTGGGGCGCGCTACAGCAATAGGACCATTAGGTTCTGAGCTCCCGGATGCTGTTGCTTCCGAGAGTGAAGGAACAGCTTGCTCAAGCGGGAGCTCTTGTCTTGGGGCAGCGTCACCCAGCGACTCCCGCCGACTCTCTGGGGTGACTGTTGTTATACTCGAAGCATCAGCATTGTCCTCACTCTTTTCTAAGGTCGCGGTATTCTCTTTTGATGGGTCGTTTTTCGGGCTGCTCTCGGCGTCTTCTTCAACAACTGAGGCTAATACGTCATGCGCTTGCTTGGAAGACATTTCGCCTGGCGCGGATTCGGCTTCACTAGGGGTTGTGGTGCCGTCCATGGCTGCTGGTTTCCCTTCCTTGCCTGGTGTGGGTGTTCGCTCGTTATCGGATTGCATCGCTGTGTTCGGATTATCAATGAATAACCTCTTAAGTTGGAGCGCAGCTAGCCGTCGAATATCCTTCTCAGAAGGGAAATAGTCGTTATCAAATGCACTAAACCTAGCATCCCATTCCACGACCCTCTCTTGTAGAGCTCTCAGGGCTCGGTTCAGTGGTATAATCTCAAAGTATTTCGACTTGTTGTACTTTTCCTGTAGCTTCTTGATCAGCCAATTGTGCTCCGTTTCGGCAGTTGCCTTTAGGGCCTCGATTTCGGCTTTGCATGCGTCTATTTTATCGGAGCTAACCGAGTTAACCTTGATGTCTCGGAGCCGTGACTTGACTGATGCAAAAAAGCGATTCATCTTGTCCTCATATTGATTATAACATTCGTTCTTTATTCGCAGGTCAATCTCGGGTTTGTACGCGATTTTCGTCCGCGGCACCACGATTTCCAAAAGCTCTACTGCTTCATACTGAAAGAGGACGGTCAAGCCTCGGTATCCAAAGCATCGTACGTGGTCGCGGTTCAAATCGTGTACACAGCTGCCGGACTTGAGCTTCATCTCGGAGCTCCAGAAGGCAAGTTCAAGATATTTTCCAAAAGAATATTTCCAGGTGCTCTCTGACATGGGGATCGGGGGGCTAGACATGTCGGGGCAAATCTTGCAATAGCTCCACATTGAGATACCGTCGTGCATCCCTTGGATAGGGCTCGGCATCTTATCGCGTACAAAGACGTTCACGCGTGCTTGACCATGGACGTAAGAACGATGGTGGTCGATCATTTTTTTGTCGCAGGTGTCACTATTGCAGGTTTTAAATGCAGTATCGCACAAATATTCGACGTATTGGCCGAGCGTGCAATCAGTTTGTTCGAGTGGCAAATCTGGGTCCTGGGCATAAAACTCCAGCCTGCGTATCTCCGGCCCTTCACATGGCACTGTTGTGGTCGTGCAAACTAGGCTGTAAAGGATGGCAATATTTTGGTGAGCATACGGATCGAATAAATCGTCGTACTGGGCAAGGTAGTTCTCCCACTGCTTCTTTTGGGTTTCATAGACATACAACGCTTTATCGTATTCCGCGTCGTGAATTGCTCGTAGAACTTCTGCCATTTTCTTGGTCATACCGTTTTTAATATCTCCATGAACCATCTCGGGCTGGACTAACTCGAAAACCTCTGGGGGCTTGGCTTTCTCATCCTCGATTTTTTCGGTTGTTAGAGCATGAGCAGATATATCCATTTCCGTTTCGGTCTCGGTTTCAGGCCCTTCTTCCTCAACTGGTTGAGAATCCTTCAATCTGCGAAGGTATACAAGCCTTCTCTCCAGTTCCCGCGCTCGCATAAGGAGATATGGTTGCATGTACTTCACGAAAGGAGAGGCAGATAGGACCTTTGTCTCATGGTTGCGCACCATATCCTCATAATACGTGGGCATGGGTATATCATCCGGTAGAAGATCATCTGGTAATCTGCTCGAAATGCCCTGAGGTAAAGGTACTGGAGGGTTGATCGGTTGATCGGGTTCGTGCTTCTCCTCCTCGTCGGGAATTATAGGGTTTTCGGGGTCCCCCGGTACTGGCTCCGGCGAGACTGGCGGGGAAGGTTTGGGAGCTTGTGGGGTTGGCTGTGCTGAGACGACTCCTGTGGTGGGTGTTGATGGAATGTTGACAAATTCATCTCTCATCAAACAAGTCTCCAACTTCAAATTGTATACTACAAAAACCATCAATTCGGTAATTCTTTTGACGGTAGCAAGTGTCATCATGTCTCCGCCTCTTAGAACGATTGTGCAGCCAAGCTCTTTCGGACATCCTGAGAAATACATAAATGTCTTTTTTCGTCCTGGAATGTCGTCATGCACGAATGTCTTCACATCAAAACTCGTGCATCGTCCTATTCTGTAAGACGGTAGAGCTAGTTTATCTATTGATGAGAAAATGTCCGCCTGAGCACACCTCGCGACGGCCTCGATGACTGATTGTTTTACAAGATGCGTGGTGGCTATGTTTGCTTGCGAAAGGAGTTGTAAAGCAACGCCGGAAATGTTTTTCTCAACTAAAAGAAGAGTGGGTCGTAGAGCAATGATCCTGTTGACCATGTTCTGAAGGAAATCCTTTTCCTGCGCAATAACAGGGTCTAAGCTCATGAGCTGCTGTTGATGGCGCTGGTACTCAATAGGGAATGTGATAATGACTATTCGAGGTTGTGGAACGCTTCTTGGCATGCTCTTCAATGCCAGATTCTTCGTGAAGACCACACCAGAAACGTAGGTCGTATCACCGGGCGTGCCACCAGGTATCCTCTTAACTTTGACATAGTGCCTTATATCTATAGAATCTCCAACCCGAACGTCAGGGTTGAGGTCATCAGTACTTTTAAGAAGTATCGGCATGAGAGCTCTTTCCCACTTGTCGACTTCCTTGATTTCTGCATCTTTCAACAGCTGTCGTAAGAGAGTTCGTACATGATTCAAGCTCGCTGTGTTGAGCTCAACCAAAGGCATTAGGGGTCCTCTCATTGAAGCGGTCCTAGCTGTCCTAGGTGAGGGCATTGCGTTTCCCCCTGCACCCGAAAACAAGGAGGATTCGCCAGCTGTTCCAACCAACGACCTCATTAAACGGTGCCCTTTACCTGATCGCGTAGGCGGCCGTGGTTGCATATTGCTCAGGAAACTAGCATTGCGTTTCCGTGTGGACCGGGCAGGGTGGAGTAGATTATTTTTCGGCGAACCGGGGTCTCCTGCACCAATACCGCCTGCTAGAATTGAAGCCATCCCGCCAATACTCCCCGGGTTTCTCGACCTTGGTTTGGAGGGGTTTGACGACTTTGGGCCTGTCGAAGATGTGTTATCACTTTGCGTGGTTGCTGCAAATGTATGGGCCCCTGTGCTACTCCCAAAGCCCTCAGGATATTTTGGGGCAATGGTAGCGAATATACTCATTTGCTCTGAGTCGCTAATGTCTTCGTCGCTCATGTATGGGGCAAGATCGGGATCGATGATGTTGTCGGAGTGAAAAGCCGGAAGCTTCCGGTGCGACCTAAGCTCATCCGCGGGGTTGCGGTGGAATGGTGCGCGCTCGTTGATAACGCTTGTGTTTCCAAGCCATCGATGGGAGCGGGAGTGTTGCTTGTGGTGATGATGGTGGTGGTGATGGTGGTGGTGAGGGTGCCCGATAGGGTGTTTGAGGGACGTAGCCGTACCGGCCCGAGGCAAGGACGCCTTCCCCGAGTGTATGGACGAAGGGCGAGGGGGAGAAGGTAATTCGGCGTTGATCTCAAGAATTTGGGAACGCCTATTGGGATTCTTTCCGGCCATCATTCTTGTTGCTGGAATAGCCATTAAAGGCGTTGTACCAAGCCGCATATCCTTGGGCATACTGAAGGGTGTCATTGGTTCACCTATTGGGGTAGCAACAGCACTGTTAGGTGGGGAGTTGCCAATAGGTGTTCCATTGCGCTGGTATGTAGCTTGGGTATTATGAAAGACAGTGGACGAAGAAAACTCGTCAGAGTCTGATTCGTCTTGATAGTCGTTTACGATGGCGAGGCAAGGATTGTTGCAGACGCGCATGGATCCCTGATGGCCAAACTTTTCGCCAGTGATTAGTGTTGTGCATTTGGAACAGAATATTTGGCCACACAATCCTATTGCATACATCAATCCATTAGTTTCGTAGCCCTGTTGATGGCAATTACTCGAGAAAGGGTGGGTGATATCGTGGTCTAGACGTACGGCAATGATGCTTTCTTCTCCAAGCCGAAAACGCGTTTCCGCATAGAAAACACTCTTTGCAAACTTCATCTTTCATCCAAAAGTCCCTTGTAAGATTTCCCATTCTCAATTGCCTTAATGCCTGGCTGACAGCCTCTGAATTGCCAGCACCGGTGATGCTGGTATCACTGCTTATCCCAGTGTCATCGAATCCCTGTCTATATACCGATGAATCTCCACTCTGTTTATGATTCCCGTCATTGGATGTTGCCGCACGGCTTGATTCGGTGTCTGAGCTCGGCTCTCCAGTTATCTTGAAACCGGGAAGAAGTCGGCTTTGGTCTGTGCTAATTCTGGAGACGGGAGGAAGAGGGCGCTTCCTCCTCGGGGCTGACTCAGGTGGAGGTTTTAGGTTTGGAGGCGGCAGGGAGAGTTGCCCAGATGGGCTCGAGTTTTGCATTTGCTGTTGTAGTGCGGAGGACAGATTTTTCTCGAGTGGTTGTGGCAGACCAAGCGTTGACTTTATGGTGGTGGGGTTGGTAGAATTTGTCCCGGGAGGTGATGGAAGGGGAGTATGGGAATTTGAAAACATCTGGTCTGGATCTAATGATAGGCCAAGTCCGTTGATACCCTTTGTTGAGGGTGGTAACAAGGTCGGGTTGCTTGATCTCGTCTTCGATGGCGAGTTACTATCCCTGGGGTTAGGCTTAGAAATATTGGCGGGCGACTTGGAGACTGCAGGGGCCGCCTTCCTAGAGCTTCCAAGTTGGGCAACATCGTGTCCACCAGGTAGCCTGGGGTTGAGTAGAACAAGGTTATCATCATCGCTGCTATCAGTGATGGCCTCTTCATCTGTCATCGCACTTCCAGATTCCTCATCTTCATCCCCCACGAACAAACTGCTATCGTCTCGAGTACGATTATCTACAGTGCCGTCATCATCATCATCGTCGTCGTCGTCGTCGCCGTCATCATCATCATCACCATCATCATTATCATCGTCGTCGTCGTCGTCGTCGCCCTCGGCTGCACTCTGAATCGATACCGCAGGGTACCCATCTGTTCCAGCCACTACTGTTCCAGTCGCCCCTAGGAGTGCATTCACTGTGGAATTCTGCGAGTCCTTCCCTTTCCCCTTCCCCACTGGTTTCTGGGGGCTGTTGGAGATATCTTGGCGATTGGCAGCCGCGTTTCCAGTGGGCTCTCCTGCCGCAGCATACCCGGAAATATTTGCTAGCAGGTTAACCTTCCGTAGAGCAGCTGGGAGAGCGAAAATGCCATTAGAGCCCATGTCTATAGATGAATTATTGCTCGATACTCGTGACTCAGACTTAAGAGATGAGCCAGAGGCGTATCTAGACCTCTTGCCTGCGAATGGAAGCTGAAACTTTGTAGGAGAAAAGGGCGGTGTAGATGTGCCTCTTCCGGAGTGCTCGTCGGAGGCTCCGGATAGAAATGAATCCCTACTTCCGGCATTCCCATGGTAGCTCTCACTGCTAACATCTCCACCTCGATCGGAGCCCCCACTGTGTGCCCCAACCGCATCCCGCACTGCTGCCGCTACGCTTTTGACACGAGAGTAAAGTCCTCCGAGGAGTAACTGCTCGGTAGAAGCACTGGGTGGCGATGCGAGGGAAAATGATGTTAAGCCGGGTGTTTGACATGAGGAAGCATGAATCTGTTCTAAGTCCGCCGGAGGTGAGGAAAAGTCGAGCAGTGCCTGGGATAAGGATAATGAGGTACGCCGACGGGAACTCCCGTCGTCGACATGTTCCGGGACCGTACTAGAAGAGCGGAATGGTGAGTATGAGCTTCTGGCAGAGTCTGCCATTCTTATTGCGCGTCAAGCTCAATGCGGGTAAACGGAGGAATTGAGTTAGCGGGTTATGGGAATACTTGATAGCTATATACCGGTAGCTCTGGTGGGAAGTGGGCGAAATAGTTTCCAAGGTTTGATTCCGGGAATATCCGTAACACTCTCGCTGAAAGTTTCTTGCTGTGGGGGGCGCCTCCTGACTGGCTACCGGGAATGGCACGGGCAAACAAATTGAAACACGAGAAAATTAGATGGAGGAGTTCTGGAGAATTGTATGTCGGAACGAAGGCTCTGATGCGATGATAATATTATGAACGAGGGGGGGTTGCTTCTCTTGTGAATTTTGGATATCGCTCGGAGGGAAGGAATAGTAAACAGAAAATATTGTTGATAGCGTTCCTTATGGGTGACTGACATAATTTTGTCCTCACTCCGCCTCTTTTAAGTAGAGAGGGTGGGGGGGGGGGGAATGACTGCCGAGATGACCTGGAGATAAGCGTTGGAGCTGGTGTGTACTGTACTATACTCGAGTACCGGCACGGTACGGTAGGCTCTTGGGCCCTAGCGTTTTGTTGCTTGGCAAGAGAAGGACAGTTCCTCTTTTGACTTGGCTTTCGCATTTTGGTGGGCCGTCACTCATTCTTTTGGTGGGAGACAGGCGATAAGCTGATTTCCCCGCATCAGTTGTGTAGCTCACACACTGGGCGAGCAATGGAGATATGTTCACATGACTCGTAACTGGTGGGAAGTTATGCACAATGCCTCAGTTATGGGGAATTGGCTGCAGCGTGGGGTTTTAGGAATGCTGTAGAAATGCTGCGGGATATCATGTGGTATAAGTACGAGCACGGTACTCACGTCGCCGGATTGAAGTCGCGTTTCCTTTATGGGTATAATGCATCTTGGCGTGACAACGGGGGCTATTTTGTAAGCAGTACCGGTATTTGAAGAACCGGAGGTGCCGATGATTGCATCATAACCGTCACAATACATTGAGTCCGTAGCTATCTTCGTCACACTTCACGATGCTCACATCCGGTACTTCAAATTCTGCTTACAAAATAGCCCCCGTTGTCACGCCAAGATGCATTATACCAATAAAGGAAACGCGACTTCAATCCGGCGACGTGAGTACTGTACGAGTACTGTAGCCTTAGTCCTACGGTATCTAAAGAAACTGTTGTCGTGCTAATGAGTTCTGTGGGGAGTCACGAACGTGAGCTTGAACTTGTACTCGAGTACAGTACAATACGGTAGCAATGCCATAGTCTCTCACTTTCTGAATAGACTATGGTGCACAGTTCATATATTAATGCGAATTAGTGAGAGCTTCAGAATGTCGAGCTCACAGCCAAACATCCCTGACATCGCCCATACCGGTGTTCAAGCAGAGGCGTTGGCCCATGAACACCGGACTGGCTGATTTGTATTGACCGGCACCTTGCTGTGGTGGTATGTCGGCACTCGAGCACTTGACGTCTTTCAGCGAGAATCATGTAATCATGTGATAAGTTATAGTTTAGCATCAGTACAACACTAGACTCTAGATGATCTACAGTAGTTCTTTATTTTCTCTATCCTAGAGCCATTTCAAGAGCTACATAAAATCTACCGTACCACACTGCCAAGTCCAAGACAATACTAAATTGGTATGAATGCCGAAGTCTTACCATTAAAGTTATCGTGCTACCGGCACTACTGTACCGTACAATTACTCCTACTCAAGCGGACTATCTATCAGCATCCTCTTGCCTGCCGGGTAACGGTAGCATAACCTATCACCTAAACCACGAGAATGGCACTTTGGGAGCCTCTGGCCCATGAGATCATACCCGTACCCGCACCGGGATCGTGCTGAAGTTGCCTTCCTGGTACCGGTACCCTACTTGCCCGTTCCTTGGACCACCACCCTTAGCTCTGAAGCGAAGCGCTAGGGCTCCCATGCCGTCTTGGCATTGAAACTCACTGGCAGAGGAGAACACGCTCGCATGCCCTAGGCTACTAAGCAACGCGTCCCCTCAGCTATCATACTTTGCCCACCACAGAGTTCCCCCCCCCCCACCATCTCTCCCCCCCACCACACAAACATCCCCTCCCGGCGAGACACGGGACACTCCCGATAAACCTTCGAAAAAATGTCCAATTTTTTGCGATCTGCGTGGTTAGCGGGGAGTGTGTACAATTCTTTAGAGGGATGGGGGACAAAGAAGGGATCTGCAAAGCCGTCTCAAGAATATAGCATTTCTCCTGACGGAGACCTCTTATTGCGGGGAACGAAAGAGGGTGTTTTACAGTTAACTAAGGTGGGCACCCGAGTCTTTGTGCCCTTAGCTGGTCCTCTCCTTCCTTGCTGTGCAGAGAATCTAAACTGTGCTTAGTTCTTAACCTATGAGAATCCTCTTACTGCCCAGTTGTCGGACAAGTACTTTTATATCGATTGCGAGTTTACCCCTACTTGCCGCTCATGGTTTGAGGCGGAGAACGGAAAAGATCTCTTAAAGATAAAAGGGGCTTTAATCCAACTGCAGGAGTATGAAGTACGATTTGCTGGCTCGGACGGAGCCCTTTCTGAGAAAGGCATTGCCTTTGGGGGACAGCTGGCGACTAAAGAGGCTCGCGCCAGTGGAACTCGTAAATCGCTTACCGCATCCTCAAAGCGCAACCCTCCGCAGATACCAGTACCTGTCTTTGTCATCCAAAAATTTATGCTGATTGCAGGCGAGGGTGAGAGAACATGGGGAACTCCGAAGACCATAATGGCCCATGCTAAACTCGAGGCTTTGCTGGCGAATCTTCCAAGGAGGAGGATTTCGGTCGTGGGTAGGAAGGGCGATAAAAATAAGGAATCACACCGCTTGGCTCAACAGGTCCCGGGTGCGGCGACGATGACAGGTCGAAGGGAAGTCTCCCAAGACCAGGACGATGAAGAGGATGACGACGATGAGGATGAGGATTTAGATTCACAGCAATTTGTCACTCAAGCTCTGAATAAGACTTCTGACTTTGATGATCTTGATTTTGAAACACAGTCCCAATTTCGTGCGGGGGCTTCAACTGGTTCGAAGCCAGGTGATTCTTTACCATCCTCACTTCGTGTGCCACAGAAGAACTCTCGCCCTTTAAAGCGCAAGGAGGTGAGCTTCGAAGTTCCACGCGAAAAGTCTGCTATCCAACCTAAAGTTAAACGTGTGGCAAAGCTACGGAAGAGCCAAGGTGGTGACGCATTTGGAAATAGCGGTGCGAATGACTCGCTGGTGTTGCATCCGGGTTGGCAGGGTATGGTAGAGGTTACTGAAGAGGATTCAACCATTCCTGAAGACCAGAGAATGGTGCTTGAAGATGAAGCGGGTAAGTGTGCTGTCGCCTATCATTCGTTGGGCATCAATCTTTAGTTTGTACTGCATGACTTGCTTTTGCATTTTCTAACGATTATTATAGCATGGTACCCCCCTCAACATAGGATTGGAGATTCTCTCGGCTCTGCCTATAATATAGAAAAGGAGAAGGCCAGATTGGAGATGCATCGGTCCGGTGGCATTTATTTCGGGAAACATACCGCTAGGAAGACATGCCTACCTCCGCCAAGGCGTTCTAGTCAACCGGCTGAACCAGAAGATGTGGGAAGTGGTGGGTCTTGGCCTTCAAGCTTAGAATATCAAGATACTAGATCTGTAGGCCGCGATGCTACTAGGACACCACCCCACAGTAGCATGATGTCTCCCATTCCCATGCGGAGCCTGGGCCCCTCGGCGAGCCAACCGCCTAGGGGGAGGAGTAGCAGTTCTATTCTTAAAACGCCAGTAAAGTTGGGGGATAGTTCCGCTCTACCGAAAAAAAGGGGCTCCAAGCAACTCGCATCAAATAAAAAGTCTAGCAAGCGCGGAAGGACCTCTGGCGGTAGCCTAGCTTCGAGCAAGCATGACTCCCCTGGTTTATCTGGTGGACCGTCAAAGCGCGTAACCCGTGGTGCTAATGGTATCAGTAAAAGAGTATTGCCTGATCCTACAAACTCGGTAATATCTCCATAGCTATCTGACATTCGCATTCTAATATTTGTCAGATGCTTAAACGACCAAGAAAACCACCCAATCGAAAAAAATATGATTCGGCCGACGATTTTGAGGATCTTGAAGAGGTTGACTATTCTGATCAGTCTAGTGGATCTCGAACTCGGGAATTTAGTGTTGAACCCCCTTTCCCAGTTACCGACCCTCATGGCCGCACACGGGTTGCGAAATACGGCATCTTGGGTGCCCAGCAGGTTGAAATTTGGGATAGAAACAGGAAGTTGGCGAAGAAGAAATCTAATGCTAGCAGTAGTCCTGTCGACGAAGATAATAGTTTTAGTGACACTTCGTTTCCGGACCCAGATATCTTGGAAGATTCGGCAACTTTCAAGTCTAACGGTGAAAATGGTATGGAAGACGGGTTCTCCAAATTTGTGGTTAACCGTCCTCGCAAGAAGAAGAAGGATTTGCACTCTACTCCCTGCGATGTTCCTCCATCGCTAGAGTCTAACCCAATGCAGTCGCTTCTCTTATCCGATCATGACGGTGATACTATTGAGGGAAGATCTGCTGGCCACAGCTTTGGGGGCGGTTCCGAACCCTGTGAGGCCTCGTTGGAAACGGGACACAATAGAGAACCAAATATGAGCGACGATGAGAATGATATACCCCAACAACCATCCCCACTCCCTTCTCGAGCTGCTTTCGCAGTAACATCGTCTGCTGCTGAGCGGGGGGATGGACAGAAGGAAGCCGTACTGAACCGAGAACCGTCAGCTAATCCTACCAAGCCCTCTTATGGCGATCAAGAGCTGGATAAGGGGGAGGGTCTTTCAAGATTGGCGGATGCTCCGCGAAATGGCACCGCATTGGTTGCTGCCAGGCAGGTATCTTTGGATGCGGAGGCATCCAGTTTGCAATTTAAACAATCTAAACCCGACTTAAAGGAGATGTGTCATTCTTCCTCCCCTATACCTGCCGCCACCGTTCAAGTGAAAGAGACACCGTACCGTGTAAACGGTCGACCTTTCTTGGCTCGAGAGCGTGCGGTGTATATGAATGATGATTCTGACCAAGAAGGCATACCTGGCACAGAAGACCCGCTTAGTACTGTTCAGGTTCCAGACTCGTCCCAGGACCAGCTATTGCGGGAAAATCAAGAATACCGGGCAAACCTCGAAGTCCAGGTTCCTGCGTCTTCTGATGGGGTCCAGATGCAGAAAAGACAAACACCCGCAACTCTTTCCAAGGTTGGGGAAGGGGTTTCATCTAGTAGCGATGAAATTCGTCGCTCGGAGAAAGCCGGTATCCTCAAAACATTGGAGAAGCCTGGGAAGGTGCTTACCGACTCGCCGATTAGCAAACAATCAGCGGAGCACATAGCGCCTCCCTTTTCTCCTACTACCAATACAGATAAAAGGCCCAAGATCGCACTATCGATTTTGGTCCCCCGAGCCCCGTCTCCGGAACTAACAAATCTCGAGCCCCCGGCATCTATTAGGACCAAGGCAGTTAGTATCATTGACATTTCTTCTGACGAAGAGGTTCTAGCTCCTACACCACCAAAACCCGTTAACCTGCTAGAATATCTTAGAGCAAACCGAGCCGTCAGAGATGGGATCATGGTGAACAAGGAACAACTAAAGCCCGAAATGTATGCTGGCATTCGTTCGCGTTCGCTTCGTATCCCTGGTCAAGAGGATAGAACGGAAGCAGAAAAGCGGTCAGAAGATGAGAAGAGGAAGAGGTATTTTGGGACCAACCAAGCGAGACCTTGGAATGACCCTTGGAAGCCTGTTGGCGAATTGGCTCGTCTCGAGAAAGACAGGTTGGAGAAGGAAGCGAAACTTGAGAAAGGTTCTCCCCTCAAACCTTCAGCAATACTGGGAGGGACTCCTGCCGCTGAGGACTGGTTCCGCGATCCAGACACGCCTGTTAAAGTTTTTCTAAGAAAGCTTAGGAAGCTGAAACAAGTCGAGAACGATGCTGCGGGAATTGGCACCGAGGACACTCATGCCAACCAATGAAGTAGAGTCCTCTGCCGTTGAGTCCGAGCACTCTGACCTTACCGCCTCTGATGGGGGTATAAAAAATGTCATTTTTTATTTGTTTTTAGTGAATTTTCTCATGCCATCTCCCCAAGCAGTTACATATCCGGCCATGGAGGGGAATGAGAGCCCGAGAACCGGAGGGGGGAAGGGTTTTCTTTCGTGGCGTTAGGGGGATCTGTGGGTTTGCTCCGGGTTCCATTTTTATTTCACATTACCCACCCCTGTTATACTAGTTGGCACAATTTTTTTTTCTTGTTCATAGTGGAGATTGGCCTTAGCTTTTTCTCTTATCATACCTTTTTACCACTTGCTGATGTCATTGCAGTCATGTGTATCATGGTTGGTAATATTGTACAAATTCTGATATTGGGGGTGAAAGGTTTTCTGAGATATTTGTAGTGGGTTCTTTACTGGCATTGAGTTAGGGTTGTGTGCGTATGATACTTAAGCTACGGCTCTAATTGTATCTTTTATAAATGGGAAGGCCTACTCACGACTCTCGGCTTTGGCCACAGGGTGCAACATACCGTAAAGAAATGTTTAGAGTCTCTCACTGAGCGAAGCGAAGGGTATACTTCTGACTCAAGAATGAAGAAAACGGTTAAGGTCTCAAATGGCGCACTGGCTTTCAGAAAAATCCCCTCAAACGCCATGGTATATATCATACTGAAAACAACAGATCCGGTCGCTACCCTCCTTAGACACAACACACAGGAAACAGAAAGAAGTTAGACGATTGATAAATCTCTCGTTTTGATATCGGAAGCCACAGGTCACTATCAATTCCAATGCCAAGGGTCTCGAAGAAATCCCGAACTGAAAGAAACCCCCCCCCCCACCCCCAGAGGGAGAAATCCGGCTTGGAGTAAAATCTAGCCTGTCCTGGTTTGCCCGACCAATTATGCGCTGGCGTCCGTTAGTGATGCTGAACCTGTTGGAAGGATGTACAGTACTTGGCTTTGGCGGTTGTGGGGGCGGGACAGATCGCTCAAGCGCGTTGCAGATGGTTCGAGTGCCATACGGGGTAACTCGGATTGTTTAACAATAGATTAATTATGCCGACATATTATTATTATCATGTCTTTCCTTTTGTCATCGCAGGAGAAGCACGGAGGGGTAAGGACACGTGGGTGAGAATACAGAGAAATAAGTGTGGTGAAGGTGATGCATGGAAAGGATCAGGGCATGTCAGTGCAATTTCTTGCTTTAATTATATGATACACCTCTCTTTACCATCGTTGGTTGGTTTATCTGGTTTTAGAGATGGAAAATGAGGAGAATGAAGTACGGGTGGTGGTGGAAGTTTTATATTTTTCGTATGATATCTTTCTTATTATTTATTATACAAAGTGCCTAACTTAAGTTTTTTCAAGTGGATTTTCGTACTCTATACGGTCTGCTGGTGTGCTGTTCTTATTTCCTACTTTGAGAGGATTCCCCTATCCCCGCCGGGAAGTCTAGCTGTGTTGCTGCTATCTTTGGGGAAATAATAATAGTAAATGAGTTGAGTCCCTCCTTACTCTGTGTGTGTGGGTTTTGTTGGTCACGCAATGGCTCCATATATCTAAGAAAACGTTTCGGTCATGAATTATCATTCGCTGGTGCTGGAGGGCGGGTAGGCGGTGGGGGAGATCACGAACGAAAGTGATTGGAGTGAGTTGGGCTTTATTCCTGATAGTAGGTACGGTATATACTCTCAAATACCACGGCATACCTGTTATAATAGATATCAATTGATAATGTTAAAATTCGAGTTTTTCGGTTCTGGGGGATTGTGCGGGTTGCGCACTTGCTCAGCACAAATCGGTAATGTGTAATGGAGATAGTTGGGCGTCTAGCAGGATAAGGATACTGCCGCAGGACCCACTTCCTCAACCGTCCCCGATGTTTAACGTGTGGTGGCGTTTGTCGTAGTTCGGCTTGTTGTGTGATGGAACGATAGATGGATAGCATGACTGGTTTTTGATTTCTCCCCCTCGCCTGCCGTGTCATTCTGATGATGCTTTCCTTTATTATATTGCTCGTTTGTCTTCAGTCTTTCCGGTGATATCGTTTACTGCCTGATGTGTGGGTTTTATTGTGCTGGAGTTGGGGATATGGAAGTTTGGTACTGTACGGCCTGCTCTCTATGCTGCCGATCCAGCTGTACTGTATGTCTGTACCTGTCCGGCGTCTGCCAATCTTATATATTATACTATGATACCTCGCTTTATTAGAAAAACAGCTAAGTTATATATACAAGGCAATAAATAGGGAGAGAATATCTTACTAGAACGAAGAGGACTAAAATGGCTATAGCATAGCCTTGGGGGCCAACATCTGCCTGCCCAAGACAAAAGAAGCAAAAGAATTTTTATTATTTTTTATTATTTTTTATTATTTTTCTTTCTTGTTTTTTTTTTTTTTTTTTTTTTTGATCGCAAACCTTAATTCGCTACTGCTACCCGCCGATCGCCAACCTTTTTAAGGTCTAGAGTCGGATTCTACCACCTCGTAGCAGGATTGTTAAACCCCACAGCCCTATTGATGAAGGCCAAGTTTCTCCAATCTCCCAGTCCCCATAGGGCAGGAATTGAGGAATTCTCAGTTTTCCTGCCCTACATGACGGATCGTTCAATAATAACTGATTGTCAGCGTGGATTGAACTCCTGGGCTCCTGCTAATTGCGACAGGAGTGTTAACCACTGCGCCAGCTAGGTATTTCATGAAAGGTAAACTTGGGAACTAATACTTATCCCACGGGAAGACTGATTTCGGGATTTTTAATGGTGTGTGTGTCTTCCTAAGTTGTTGGTAGATTTCAATGGAGGTATCTTTTGCTCCTTGGATGTTTGATGAGATATTCTCTGTAGGTTTTAAATAGAATTGGTGCTTTGTGCGCTTGTTACTGTCGTGTGATACGATATTATGAAACCATACGGCCCGAGCGATACTAGCCTAGTGTACTTTACTGTAGCGTCTGGGGAGATTTTTCCTGAAGCAATTGGCGTCTAGGGTGTGAACTGTAAAAAAAGAATTCAGCTATTTCTTAAGATCTCATGTGGGTTACTGGTATTTGATAAGATAGAGTGCGTTTATGTTCTTGGGGCCTCTGGTATGTTTTTCATTGAAGATTTCTTTTTTTTTTCCAGGTATGAGTGTGTGGCCTTGTTCATTTCCTGTGGCTGTATCGCCGCATGATACGGGAATCTAGCAATTTTAATGATCGGATTAGGCCGTAGGTTGGGCTGTGGACATGCTGGTGGGTATTTGTCTCTCAGATGTCGTTAGAGATAAGTCGTTCTTGAGATCCTAGCTTTGTGGTTATTCTTATGTCGTACTTTGGTGCAGTAGGCACCTATCCTGGGAATTCCAGAATGTTTAGGGACTCTTTTGTGTTGAGTCCCATGAGTGGTTCAAGTCGTTTGGACCTAGGGCGCTTATGTGTAGGTAGATAACTGGTAGGCTGGTAGAGTAGAGTTCGGAAGTGTTGCGGTTGATAACACGACCCTTTTTTTCCTATCGATTTCGTCGAATTGGATGTGTGTGTTCATACTTGCCACCGACTTCTTGCGTTCAGTCTTCCTTGCTGGAAGACTTAGTCTAACGTGTACGGTGGAATGGTGTGTAATGGTGCTTAGCGGAGGTGGTGCTCTCGTACTAGGTATCATACAGAAATGGATAGAAGGGGATGGCATGTGACCACCTCCATCTCCATCACTCGTCGAACTCGCGGTCACATCCTTTACTACTGAGTTCTTACTCATTGACACTTTCTTTCGATTCGTATTACCAATATAGAGCACGAGCAGCTGGTATAATACCGGAATCCCAATATTATCGCACAAGTGCCAGGAGAGGTGTTTTCGTACAAAGCAAGGATATTTAATCGGCAAAACAAACCCTGTCTTGTATAACACGGAATTATCTCCCTGGATACTTATGCACCAGATGGCAATTCTTGGCCATAATGAAAATTTAGTGCGTTTGCTTGTATCATACTTGTACTAGGCTGGGGTTAGGGGTATGGCTCGAGGGTAGTGGTGAGTTAACAGCGTCAATGAGGTCCTTTCAGGGGTTCTAAGGATGCTCGGTAATGAGAAAACATGGTTGACTCTGGTGTATTGGAGGAAGTAGGGCGGTTAGGATGGGTTACCGTGATCTGGCTGGAATGAATGCAGTATCAAAATCTAGTTGCCTCAGAGGGCAGAAGCAGCAATTTTGAGAACCTGCGATTGCATGTTTGTTACTATAATTGTTGCTTATGGGGGGTTCATAATTTGGTAGTGAGGGCTCGCGGGCCAGTGCCGTTGGGTGCTCTAGCGTTCGTATAGAGCATGGTTTAAGAGACTCGTCCACGGGGAATAGGTTCTGATGCTTAGTAAGCTAACAAATGACTTTCTTCCCGTTTTGCTATATTTTTATGGTCCAACGGTCCAGGTACCCGTCGCTTCGAAAGACCCTAAGCGACCTTCAAATGTGCGATGAGAAATAAGTTCGGCAATACATGAAGTTAAATGGCACCACCTTCAATAGTCACTTGACGACTTTTGAAGTGTATGTAGGTACTTGTAGTCCACTGCTAGATCCTACACTTTGAAATCCCCTCCATCGCAGAGAAGGTACTCGAGTATATAAACGATATAGTCAGCCAAAAGGTAACTTAATCTTAAGCAGCATAGAGCACGTATCCGGCAATTGAATACTTAACCGTAACTGACTACAGGGGGTGATAAGTTTACAGTATGGCACTGAAGGGGGAAAAAGCTTATGTTGACGACAGACCCTAAAATGTCTGGGACAAGAAAAAAGAAAAAAACTATAATACGCCCCACCAAAACTCACCTGCTCATTGCCAGCCTCACACCCTCTACCCCACCCTCTCTATTTACGCATTGAATCAATGGCTGCCGTAGCACGGACTCTAAGAATAGGTGCCATTTCTTCCTGTTTCCTCAGGGATGAAATGATTTGATTGTTAACTTTTTGTCCTAGGTCTCATTCCCGGCGACGGAATTGGCAGGGAGGTTATTCCTGTAGGAGCCCTCGCTGCAATTGTCCCTTTTCTTTTCTCCTTTTTTTTCCCCCTCAACTAGTGCTAAGAATCCACACAATAGGCCGGCCGTCAAATCCTCGAAGCTCTACCCAGCGCTTTTAACCTCAAGTTTTCGTTTATAGATTTGGAGGCTGGATTCGAGACTTTTCAGAAGACCGGAAAGGCCCTGCCGGATAAGACTGTTGAGGTTTTAAAGAGTGATTGCGATGGTGCTCTTTTTGGTGCTGTTAGGTATGGTGTTTTGGAAAATCGTCCGGGATTAATTGGCTTATGGGCTCAACACTTTTCAATAGCTCTCCAACTACGAAGGTTGAAGGCTACTCATCGCCAATTGTAGCATTGAGGAAGAAACTGGATTTATACGCCAATGTTCGCCCAGTAAAGTCTGTTAAAGGGGCAGCTATTCCCGTGGACTTGGTTATTGTGAGGGAGAATACCGAAGACCTTGTATGTTGCCGTGCGTTCATCAGGTTTTCAGAGCGAACTACTGACATCTCCAAGTACGTGAAAGAAGAGAAAACCTACACCGCAAAAGATGGTACCAAGGTTGCTGAGGCGATAAAGAGAATTAGCGCCAGAGCTTCGCAGCGTATTGGCAAGATGGCTTTCGAGATCGCTCTTAAGCGTGCTTCTATTCGTGGTCCGAACACTACGGTTTCTCCGCTCGTAACTATCACCCATAAATCTAACGTTTTGTCACAAACCGATGGTCTCTTCCGTGAGACTGTTCGCGCGGTATTCAGGGAAAACCCGTCATACTCCTCCGTTCGTTGCGAAGAGCAGATTGTCGACTCCATGGTCTACAAGCTTTTCCGAGAACCATCTTACTTTGACGTTGTCGTTGCGCCAAACCTTTATGGTGACATCTTGTCCGATGGTGCTGCTGCTTTGGTTGGATCCTTGGGCTTGGTCCCTTCTGCTAATGTCGGTGATGGGTTTGCTATCGGCGAGCCTTGCCATGGTTCTGCTCCAGATATCATGGGTAAGGGTATCGCTAACCCCATCGCTACAATCCGCAGCGTGGGACTGATGTTGGAGTTTATGGGTGAGACTGAGGCTGCTGGAAAGATCTATAAGGCTGTTGACAGCAGTCTTGTAGAAGGAGAGTGCTTGAGCCCCGATTTGGGGGGTAATGCTAAGACTCAGGAGGTGGTCGAGGATATCTTGAAGAGGCTGTAAGATTATTCTTTTATCTTTACCTGTGGGGAGCTGTGATTTGCAAAATTCCAAGACCTCTGCAATTTAGACACTGGCAATAAAAGGGTTTGTGACGAGAATACTTAGTAGAAAAGGTTCGTGTCAATTGAAGAACATATCGCATGGTGATATTATATCATACCCCACATAAAAACAGCACGATTCCGACCTTCTCAGAATTGTGTAGTTTGAGTGCCGGATTAAGCGAGACATCATGAAAGGGGAACCCTAACCCTGCTTACAAAAAAATTTGCCCTGAAATTAAATTATGATTGCCCCGCGACACGTCTTCCTGAGCCGTTCCGCAGAACCATTGCCTTGGGGCAAGACTCTTACCAGCATCTCTACACTTTCCTGAAACAGGAGCCTTGGCTTAACCGCTCCTTTCACGATGCCTCAACTATCACGGTATTATTCCGTGATTGTTCCGGTCGCCATTGTCGCCGCCTCCCTCCTCACTTACCACATCTACCTATCAACCAGAACTCCTAATATCAAAAGGCTAAAACGATCCAACGCTCGGAGAGTCCCTCGCAGAAATCCTCGCCGGTTTGGCTCAGTTAATGGTTTTAATAGCAGCGAGGTTGGTGGAATCGATTCTGAAGGAAATGTTCTCTCGGATGAACGCCTGCGAGAGGTGTTAGACCAAGAAACCATCGATATCCCCGACTCTATGGCAGATACGTTAGTCGAGGCTGCTGTAGCTGCTCGGGAGGCCCGGGGGGCTGGCGGGGGAATGGGACCGGATGATCTCAGCGAGTATAGCTACGCTCCGGAGCCTAAGGAGAACCAGAACCTACTAAACTTGCTATACCTTATCGCCGAGGAGCAATCGAAGAGGGATTCATACGTCCACAGAGGAGTTACTTGCAATGCTTGTAATTGCTTACCTATTAGGGGCATCAGGTATCGTTGTGCGAACTGTATCGATTTTGACCTTTGCGAGACTTGCGAGGCCTTGGATTCACATCCGAAGACACATCTGTTCTACAAAGTCAGGATACCAGCTCCATTTCTTGGTAATCCGAGACAAGCACAGACCCCATGGTACCCAGGGAAGGCTGGTTTAATGTCGCCAGGGCTCCCGGCCGATGTGATCAGGAAGTTTGGGTCTGAAACAGGGTGTAAGATGCTCCGACATCTGTCCAGGGCACACGCTAACTTGGAATATGTGAATAGTTGAGCCACCAGAGGTCGAAGCTCTTTATGAGCAATTCAAGTGCCTCGCGGCTTCTGAGTATGTTTCAGATCCTCTCAATCTCGGTGGTGCTATTTCTAGGCAAACGTTTGACAAGTGCTTTGTTCCGAACACTCACGTACGCCCTCCACCTCCTAACCTCATCTACGACCGAATGTTTGCTTTCTACGATACCAACAACGACGGGTTGATTGGTTTCGAAGAGTTTGTTCGCGGGTTGTCTACTCTGAACCACAAAAACCGTGCTAGTGAGAAGTTACGTCGGGTCTTTAATGGATATGATTTGGATGGAGATGGCTTTGTGGACCGGAAAGATTTCTTGAGAATTTTCCGTGCCTTCTACGCTCTTTCGAAAGACCTTGTCAAGGACATGGTCGCGAGTATGGAGGACGATCATCTGGAAGCTAATCAAGCATCCAATGTACTAGTTGGTAGTCAACCGATCAGTGCTGCGTTTGCTGGAAATATTCCTCCTGGGACAAGAAGGTCTGGGAAAGGTGGTGATTTAGAGGAAGATGATGATGAAGATGTGGACCAAGTTGTTCTTCCAAGTGGGGATGATAGAGCATCTGCCCCGGGGCCTTCCGAGGCTATGACTAGGCGCGAAAAATGTGCGTTTGCTAAACAGTCTTGTAGCAGATTATCCCTTGTACTAGCGGAGCGCAATGCTAATGATAATTCTCACTCAAGATCCACTCAGTATTTCGGCGGATGCCACACCTGTTGTACAGGACCGTCGCCGTGAAGAAGAGCGCCGCCGTGCCTTTTTCGATATATCGTCCTCCCCCCCTGGATCTTCAGCCCACGCAGGTTCTAATCACCAAGTACCAGACCCTGAAAAAGATGTGGGGTCAGAGATTCTTTACCAGATCTCACAGCAAGCCTTAAACGAGCTACTTGATCAGTTCTTTGCTGCAAAGGAACAGTTGGCCCTTCAGGCTAGAGAAGAGCAAGACGAGGATACCTTAGCGAAGGAGGTGGAAGCGAGAGGCGGAGAAGGGAAATTGAGTTTTGAGGAATTCGAGAAAATTATGAAAGCGAAGCGGAGCATTGATCTCAGCTTTGTGAGCACCTGGATCGACATGGCTAATTTTTAGTGGGGTTTAAAGTTGCACACCTAGCTTTTTTTATCAGGAGTTGAATGGTTATTCATTTTCTTTGTATGGGCAAGGCGAACGGTTGGGCGATTTTACGGCATGTGACTTTACCGATCTCTCCTTCGATATTTGTGTATAGTATGATACTGGTAATTTTCCCTAATCTCCTAAGGCACATACGGTATGCTGTTGCTTCCTCGGGTTGCATCGCGCACCCGAGCGCCGGTGGGAGAACCTGCCGTTATGGCGACCAGGGCTGGCGGATATTTCAGCTCGACGAACACCCAGCCATGAAGTTTTGATTTTTTTCTGTAAAAAAATTCCGTTGGCTGTTAGAAGGTATTTATGGCTTCTCAGTCTTTTGGCTGGTGTAGAAGCCTTCAAAATTTAAATGATAGTTGGCGTAGCGTGCCTCTCCTGGGGGAGAAGCACAGTATCCTGCAGAACAAAAAGTCAGCATCACTTCCTGACAAAATATACTGCCGTTCACATATTTTGATCGGTGCTCTTGATTCAAGGTGTTATTATATCATCTGCTCCACGAGTAAACCGTCAAGACGGTCCAATAAGGGACTAGCGTATTGCAACATTTCACCAACCGCATATCAGAGCCTAACCATATCTTTCGCTCTGATGGCCAAGTTGGTAAGGCGCGTCACTAGTACAAGTATCATACCCGACACGAAGAAGCTAATGACGAGATCAACGGTTCAAATCCGTTTCAGAGCATCGGTTTTTTTCTTTTTCTTTCCTTTTTTTTGCTTCTTTCTGCAAACGGGGGAGTTTTCTTTTGCTCTCTTCCTTTTTCGTGTCTTTGATTGCGTGGGGGGCGTGGTTTGTATGATATTATGATAGGAAGGGTTCGCTCGTATAAGGTGTTTTTTTGGATAGTTGGCTTGGTTTTTTTGGTGTACGGGTGTGGGGTGCTGGCTTGGGCATTTTTTTTTTTTTTTTTTTGTTTAAGTCATGTATTCATTTGTTTAAATAGGGACAAAGAACTCGCATGCAGCGGTGAGCTATGGCATAAACAAACCCTCTGTGTCCACCTCTTACCGGCCTAAGGAAAAAACACAAACACCCCAAGTCTCTCTGGTCTAAGACCAACCGCACGCCAGCCACCACGAAAGAAAGGAAAATCTACTAACTACATGTAACTAGCAAAAAATCCAAACAACAAAGCGGGGAGGAAATGAAAGGAAAACCCTAGCCGTGTTCTAAACCAAACAAAAGAAAAACAAAAGCAACCTGTAAGGAAAACCAAAGCATGGCAAGGGGGAAGGCAGTCGCACCAAAACATGTTGACGCACACCGAACATTACTTCTGAGACCATGGCGAGCCTGCTCAAGACTGGACCACCAAGGCGCCACCACGGGGAGGTGGACGATGAGGGGAGGGGGTGGCATCAGGATGCCTCCAAGGAGAGTGTAGATAGCTGTAACCGAGCGACAGGAACGAGACACGGGACACGAGAGTACATCAGCAAAAAAACGATTTACGTCCGGCGGACGCGACCCGCGTCCGGACGGATTGCGTCCGCCCTATGCGTCCCGTGCGCCCTGACCGTCCGCCGGATGTTTTTTCTCATCCCATGCGCCTGGT
>Ga0307509_10003423_pt1 | contig 24110 bp, 34 predicted proteins | sample 10_EM_MG_FD_202245 | JGI IMG/M metagenome (GOLD analysis project Ga0307509, IMG submission 202245) | Populus trichocarpa ectomycorrhiza microbial communities from riparian zone in the Pacific Northwest, United States - 10_EM | ecosystem: Host-associated > Plants > Roots > Unclassified | place... | reverse complement strand
GTATTGGAGGTTTTTTTATGCCATAGCGCGAGCTGCATGCAAGATTTTGTACCTTAAACAATAATCATATGATTCCAAAAAAAAAAAAAAAGGTACAAAGACAGCCATCCTCCGTGTCCTCTACATACCTGGCGATTGAAATCTCAACACCACGGGATTATCACCACTTTTCTTTTCTCCACATCCCGCTATGAGCTTGCTCTAGGGGGTGGAGTCATACCTCCTCTACACTCCCCTTCCCTTAGGTTTATCCCTTTGGGCTTCCTTCACCTTGGGGTGATGGATTTCGTCTTCTTTTGATGATGTTTCCTCTTCCTACCCGGCTTTTGCTCTACCTCACTTAGAGCATCTGCACGGTCGGCAACACTCTCCTCAATGCCCATGTTACAGACGGCCGGGAACACGGTTTGCAGTAAGAGAAAATACTTGAACAGGCCACTGTCGATTTGGCTGTTCTCTCTTCGCTTTGAGAGGCTGGCTAGTCAGACACGAACGCGGTTACCGATAGTTTCCATGGCATAGAGTTGGGTCTACTCCTCCTTCTCCTCTTCCTCTCACGGTGGGATCGGCTGGCACCCTACTGCTTCGTTCTTTGGCTGATGCCCTACTGCTTCTACACCCTGGGCCTCTGTTCCCTTCTGATCTCCAGGCTTGGGTGATTGTCATGGCTGCGTGCGTGGCTTTTGCCTGTGTTTCGGGTAGGGGTTTCATGCCTGCCGCCTCTGTTGCCTCCGGGTGGCATGCACTCGCTCCCGGTCTGGTTTCCGGTGGGCCTACAGTCGCTACTTCGCACTGCCAAACACTTTCGTTTGTGTTGGTTTCGGTTACTGATCTTTCTCGTGGTGGTCTTGTCTGCCCTTGGGTCCGAGACATAAGTGCCACAGGTAAATCTACCTCTTTGTGTATGAATCTATGGCCTACGGCATTGTCCTGCTGGCTCCTTGGCCCCTCCCCTGCTGCGGCAGAATGGGGTCAGTCGTTGGGCTATGGGTCGGTTGCTTCAGGGTTCGGCTGGGATTTCTCTTGCTTGAGTTTTGTTGATGTTTCTGTACTTTCCTTGGTTGTTCACTGTTGGGGTGGGGAGTTTTCTTACGGGCTGCATGTCTGTGGAGGTTTTTTCGTTCGTTGTATTCAGGCCTGTACGCTCTTCTGTAGTATCTACCCATAGTACCGGACGCTTTGGTGTCAGGCAGGGTCAGTGGGTTTTAGCACGAGGGATGCAGGATGGACTGTAGGTGGAGGTTTTTCCTGTCTTAGAGTGATCTGCGTACGGGAGTTTGTACCTTAAACAATACTAAAATGATGCTAAAAAAAAAGTAAAGAAAAGGTACAAAGACAGCCATCCTCCATCTCCTCTACACACCCAGCGATTGAAATCTCAACACCACGAGATTATCACCACTTTTCCCAACTCCACTTCCCGCTATGGGTTCGCCCTAGGGGGTGGAGTGCATCTGCCCTCATCTTCTCCCGCCCTTAGGCTTATCCCTTTTGGCTCTTCTCTCCCTGGGTTGATGGATTTCGTCTTCTTTTGATGATGTTTCCCCTTCCCATACTGCGTTTGGTTTCAGCCTCGCTTAGAGCATCTGCATGGTCGGCAACACTCTTCTCAACGCCCATGTTACAGACTGCCGGGTACACCATTTGCAGTAAGAGAAAACATTTCAACAGGCCACCGTCGATTTCTCTACTCTCTTTCTCTTTAAGAGGCTGCCTAGTCAAGACACGAAGACGTTTTCCAATAGTTTCTACAGCACAGAGTTGGGTCTACCCCGCTTTCTTCTCCTCCTAACACGGTCGGATCGGCTGGCACATCTACTGCTTCTTCACCTTCTTGGCTGGTACCCACAACTACCTGGCTGGTATCCATAACTACTTCTTCACCTTCCGGACTAGGACTACAGTCCATCGCTGCTTGCCTCTGGAAGGATGGTATTGCACTATCTCCTTCCTCTTTTCAAGTGTTTTGTCAAACACAGCGGGCCATACAGGGCCCCCCAGGTCTCTCTTTAGGCGAGCCTGGCCACTCTCGTGCTGATTGTGCGGGAACTTCTCAAGTGGTTACTGCTTTGTTTGATTTTTGATTTCCCTTTTTGTCTGGATGAGTGTGCCATGGGTTTTCCTGACTCTTTCTGCTTGTTCTTTGATTTGATTCCTTTCGTCTATCTTGTTAGCTAGTCAAGGGTTTCTTGTTGGGGGCGAGATGTGCGGTTCGTTCCACACCAGCGGGACTTGGGGGTTTGGTTTTTTCCTAGGGGTATTGGAGGTTTTTTTATGCCATAGCGCGAGCTGCATGCAATATTTTGTACCTTAAAACAATAATAATATGATTCAAAAAAAAAAAAAAAAAAAAGGTACAAAGACAGCATTCAGCTTTAACGCTATGGCCAACAAAAGCCCTACCCTCCTCACCCCAGGAAACACCCAAGCCCCCAAGGCCCTCTGGTATAAGACCAACCGCACATTTCGCCTGTCACACAACCAAATCCTACAAAGATACTGGTACATCCAAAGGAAGTAGAAAGGAAAGACGCAAGCAGGAAAGAAAGAGAAACCCTTAGTGACATCTACTACGAAAGGATAAAAACACGAGGAATGAATGAACACCTGACAAAGGAAAATTCCATCTGATAAGTGACGCGTATCAGCATGAGCTAGGAAGTGAGAGTATGGACCTGCACACTGGAGTGATACGTGGGGACGAAGCGGTGCCTGATGGCAGGATGAAAAGGTGGATAGAGGTGATTCTGATGAGGGGTCGCCGGAGGGTGTCCCAAGGCGGCATTAGCGATGGCCAAAAGGACGAGCGTAAATGAGATGCGCTTTTGTATAGCGACCGAAGATTAACCGCGGAAAAGGGAGTAGTGAGATGCCAGCTGAGGAGGAGGTGGAGAGAGTGGAAAGGGTAGAGCCATAACCGAGCAACGGGACGAAGACCAAGAGGGTGGTGGAGGAAGGACGGGGAGGGCAAGGCAATCCAAACGCTTGAGACGACCGACTAGAGTAACGGCGGCCGATGCATTTCCGAATGCAAAATGAAGACGAGATGCTGAAGTTACAAAGCTAAGTGTTTCCCGACAGGACCACGTAGCCGAGATGCAAAGGTACTTCGCAAAGGGCTTGGAGAGCACAGTGCCGACCTGAATGAAGAGAGCGGAATGCTGACTGTGCAAAACCTAGGCGAGGTGCACAGAACCCATGGAGGAGGGGACACACCCCAAAGGGAGAGGAGGGGTGATAGCATCACTCTCCTAGGCAGAGGCCATCAAGGGGAAGGAGAGGGGATGGTGGTGGATCCCACGATGATTTCCCTGGTGTTGAGATTTCAATCGCCAGAGGTGTAGGGGAGATGGTTCGTGCTCTAACTACAGTGATTTTCTTTTGATTTTTTTTTGACTTTTTTTTTTGAATCATATGCTTTTGTTTAAGGTACAAAGACCGCATCCTCTGTCTCCTCTACACACCTGGCGATTGAAATCTCAACACCTCAAGATTATCACCACTTTCCGAAACTCTACCCCCCATTATGAGTTCGCTCTAGGGGGTGGAGTCATACCTCCTCTACACTTCCCTTCCCTTAGGTCTATCCCTTTGGGCTCTCTTCTCTCTGGGTTGATGGATTTCGTCTTCTTTGTGATGATGTTTCCTCTCCCTACCCCGCTTTTGCTCTGCCTCGCTTGGAGCATTTGCACGGTCGGCAACACTCTTCTCAACGCCCATGTTACAGATCGCCGGGTACACGGTTTGAAGTAAGAGAAAACATTTCACCAGGCCAGGCTCAATTTCTCGTCTCTCTTTCATTTTAAGAGGCTGCCTAGTCAAGACACGAAGGCGTTTTCCAATAGTTTCTATGGCACAGAGTTGGGTCTACCGCTCTTTCTCCTCCTCTCTACACGGTCGGATCGGCTGGCACCCTACTGCTTCTCCACTTTGTTGGCTGGTACCCACAACTACCTGGCTGGTATCCATAACAACTTCTTCACCATTCGGACTATGACCACGGTCAATCACAGCTTGCCTCTGGGAGGATGGTATCCCACTATCTCCTTCTTCTTTTTGTGGGCTTTGCCAACACAGTTGGCGCCTTCCGGCCCCCCCCGGACTTCGATTATGCCGAGCCTGGCCCCACCCGGGCTGAGTGTGCGGAATTTTAAAGTGGTCTCCGCTATGTTTGCTTTTTGTTTTTCCTTTGTTCAGATAATCCTGCCATGGGTTTTCCTGACTCTTCCTGCTTGTTCTTTGATTTGACTCCTTTCGCCTATCTTCTTAGCTAGTCAAGGGTTTCTTGTTGGGGGCGAGATGTGCGGTTGATTCCATACCAGAGGGACTTGGGGGGTTGGCTTTTTCCCAGGGGTAGTTGGGGGTTTTCTTATGCCATAGCGTAAGCTAGATGCAAGATTTTGTACCCCAAAACCATAATCATATGATTCAAAAAAAAGAAAAAAAAGAAAAAAGGTACAAAGACCGCAGCCATGTTGCAGATTCGAATAAGTATTGCGACCCCTGAGCCGGTTTCGGACTCAGACAGCGCTTAACACAAAACTCGCTAGCTCAGCCCCGGCCTTCTAGGTATTGCTACTTCAAACTCCCCTGCTCGAGTTTCTCTTCAGGGTATTTTCTATACAGTTTATGAGTTTCTTTTGTTTCCTTGTTGGCTGCAGCAGTGGACAGGTAGGGCCGGGAGGTTTTTAGTACTTATGAATGTTTTTCTTATGAGTTATAAGGAGGGCTTTACTTTACTTTTCTTTTGTCAGTCATCGATGGCGATGGAACATGGTTCGGATGATCCTGCTTGGAGAGTGTTTGCATGTGTTGTTTGAATTTTGTTATTTTCTTTGTTAAGTTTTTGGAATTAATGTTTTTTATATGCCATAGCGCGAGCTGCATGCAGGATTTTGTACCTAAATCAATAATCACATGATTCAAAAAAAAAAAAAAAAAAGAGGTACAAAGACCGCATTCAGCTTTAACGCTATGGCCAACAAAAACCGTATCCTCCTCACCCTAGGAAACATCCAAACCCCGAAGTCCCTCTGGTATGAGACCAACCACACATCTCGCCTATCGCCCAACCAAATCCTACGAACATACACGTACACCCAAAGGAAGTAGAAAGGAAAGAAGCAAGCAGGAAGGAGAGGAGAACCCTTAGCGACATCTACTACAGAAAGTATAAAAACAAAAGAGATGAATGAACCCCTGACAAAGGAAATTTACGTCTGATAAGTGATATGTATCAGCCTGAGCAAGGAAGTGAGAGTCAGGACCTACACACCGGAGCTGTGCCGGGTGATGGAGCGGTGCCCGATGGCAGGATGGGACGGTGTATGGAGGCGGCTCTGGTAAAGGGTCGCCAGAGGGTGTACCAAAGCGGCCTTAGCGACGGCCAGGAGGACGGGCGTAACCGAGGCGGGTTTTTGTATAGCGACCGAAGATCGACCGCGGGGGGGGAGCAGCAAGGTGCCAGCTGAGAGGGTGGGAAGAAGGGGGATGGGAGTAGCTGTAACCGAGCAACAGGACGAAGCCCAAGAAAGTAGTGGGAGGAGGATAGGAAGAGGAAGGACTTCCAAACACTTGAGATGACCGACTAGAGTAACCGCGGCCAATGCTTTTCCGAATGCGAAACGAAGACGAGGTGCTGAAGTTACTAACCAAAGTGGTCCCGGACAGGACCACATAACCGGGACGGAAAGGTACTTCACAAAGGGCTTGGAAAGCTCAGCGCCGACCGTGAGCGAAGGGGACGAAAGGCCGACCGTCCAAAACCTAAGCGAGGTGCAAAGGAAGTGCGGGGTAAGGGGGAGAACTGAACTTCATGAGCGGGAGTCAACGATGAACAAGAACAAGAACCCCGTAGAGGAGGGGGTAAACCTCTAAGGGAGAGGAGGGGAGATAGCATCACTCCCCTAGGCAGAAGCCATCAAGGGGGAGGAGAGGGGGTGGTGGTGGAATCCCACGATGATTTCCCTGGAGTTGAGATTGCAATCGCCGGAGGTGTAGGCGAGATGGTTCGTGCTCTGACTACTGTGACTTTTTCTTTTTTTTTTCTTTTTTCTTTTTTCTCTTTTTTCTTTTTTTTTAAATCATATGTTCATTGTTTCTACGGTACAAGAAATGACATGTATCTTTCACGATATGGCCAAAACAAAGCCTAAAATCAAACTAACAATCAACAAAAGAAACAAACATAAGCCGTAGCCCCAACGCGACCAATAATCATCGCAAAGCAGCCGTAGCTAAAATCAAGGAAAGTATAAACCGCTTAACTAGTCTCAAGGGCCAGGGGCGGATAAGGCGGTAGAAATAAGAAGGGGGTTTGAAGGGGGGTTCTGGATATAGGGAGCAAGCGGGGGCATCCCCGGAGGGAAGCCAGTGGTGGTGGTGCAGATGAACTCAGCCAGCGCAATGAGCAGCTGTTGGTCGGACCAGATCGGGGCCTCGGGGGCCAAGTCTGAGACCCCGTGAAGGAGGCGGGATCTCTGACAGGCGGAGGAGGGGTAGGACAGGATGGCATGTTCGAAGGTTTGCAGGGCCTCGGAGTACAATGGGCAGGACGTGTCGGTATCAGGATTGTCCCATAAGGGGTGAGCTGCGAGATAGCTTTTCCCAGATCGCATCTGGTATATCCTTCCTGCAACAAATTTGCCCAAGCCCATGAAGGGATGGGGTCGTGTTGAGGGTGGATTGGGGTAGTATGGGGGGGCTGGGGTGGCGGACCAGTCGGAAAGGAGGAGTTGTTTAGCCCTCAGTTCGAGGCGAGTATAAGATGGAACAACCCCCGGGATTGGGGGCAGGTAGTCTGTTAAGTGGAGGGAGATGGGCGGCAACGTAGAGACGTCGTGGACGAGGGGGGCGGCCGCATTAGCCAAAGCTGTGATGGCCACGTGTCGGTATCTTGAGTTCTTAGTCTTGTCTGGAGCAGAACGCCAGTCGAGGTTGAAGAAGAGATATGGTTTGGAGGTATTCTTCCCGCATGCTGCCAACGTGGTGCGGTGGGGCGAGAAGGTGGGAACGGATTTAGGGAGGCGTGCCGTGGCAGGGCTTATCTCCGGAGGGGAGCAGATAAGCCTTAGGCCAGCAAGGCGGCGTTGGTGGCATACAAGAGCAGGTAGTGGGGGAAGACAGGCTTCCCTGTGCAAACATGTTATGGTGGTAGAGGAAAAAGAGTTGGTGATCCACCTACAGACCCGATACCAGAACACGGACATCGGGCCCATGATAGACGGTGGAGGGTTCTAGACCGCTGACCCATACAGGAGAATTGGAGCAAGGAGCGAACGCGCCAAGGAGAGACAAAGGTAGGGTGGAAGGCCCATCCCGGGGGGGGAGAGGCGGCGGAACGTAACTAGGGCGGCATTTGCAAGCGTGTACCTCCTGGAGAAGTGAGACCTTGGGTCAAAGGAGGGAGTGAAGATGAAGCCCTGCCACTTCAGACGGGATTGTGGGTAGAATAGCTGATCTTCCAGCTGCACCGAGAGGGAGCCAGGTGGCTCATTGCTCCTGGCGGTCCTCCAGTGGATCAGTTCAGTTTTCGGAATGGAGAAGGAAATGTTGATTGGCGAGGCCTTCCTCTTAAGCGCTGAGAAGCACTTCTGAAGGAGGCGAACATTAGTTCTGTAGGAGGGCGAGGCCACTGTGACAGCAAAGTCGTCAACGTAGGAGATAATCAGTGATCTGGGGATTTCCAGGTAGAGGGAGGAGACGTATATGACGAAGAGGAGGGGGGAGATGGGGGATCCTTGAGGGACCCCAACCGAGATGGGAGCGAAAAGGCGAGCGGACCCTTGGAACGTCAGACTGCAGGTGCGGTCCCTCAGGAACGAGCCGACCCACTGGACCAGGTACGGGCTGACACCCTTTCTGCGGAGGAGAGAGAGGAGTGTGGGGTACTCCAAGCTATCGAACCCTCCCTTCACATCGAGGAAGAGAGTGGAGACTTTGTATCGGAGGCGGTGGAAGGTCTCAACGTAAGGTTGTAGGAAGAGGGCGGCATCGGCGGTGGACCTTCCGGGAAGGGACCCGCATTGAAGGGGATGGCTGAGGGAGCATATCGCTGCTTGGGCTGAAAGGCGGGAAGCTACCACTCTCTCCAGGATCTTAGAGAGCGTCCGAAGGAGGACGATAACCCTAAAGGAGGAGGGTGAGTCGTATGAGGGTTTGCCCAGCATGTCGAGGACAATACCAACTGCTTTCTTGACAGAGGGAGGGTGAAATCCGTGGGCTAGTAGTGGGTCCAGGAGGGAAGAAAGAAGGGAGGGCTTGATGCGGTGTACAGACTTCCAAACCGAGTACGGGTTGTGGTCAGGGCCAGGGGCAGAGGTGTTCGAAGATTTGGAGAGGGCCCTGGATATCTCTTGGGAGGTGAGGGGAGTGTAGTCCTCATAGCGCATGAGGCGGAGGGGCGGGGCAGGTGGGGGTTTGGAGGGAAAAAAGTGGTCAGGAAGCGTTTCCGCCACCTCGGTCGGGTCGGAGGCCCCTGGAAGGTCCGGGAACCTCTGTGGTGGGCGACCAAATGCGAACCTCTTGGCCGTCCAGAGGGAGCGTGGAGTGGCTGAGGACAAGAAGTCCGACCAGTGTGTTTTCTTGGCTGAGGCGAGGGCCTTAAAGTATGTTCTCCTCTAGCTCTTTATATTGCTCCAGTTGAGGTGGGAGGGGTCGAGGCGGGATACCCTTGCAAACTTGTGGTACTCCCTTCTCAGAGACGATAGGGGAGGGGACAACCATGGATTCGAGCGGGGGCACGGGCGCTTGCTTGGGGCCTGGGAGGTTAGGAGGGAGGTAAGGCAGGTAGAGGAGATGTCGAACCATCTACTCTGGGAGTTGGGCGTGGGCCTCGCCGGGCAGGGTAGTGTGGTGACGGTATCCAGTGCTTTTCCTACCGCGTCTAGGTCAAGGCCGGCCTAGTGTGCAGTAGGGGGGGGTAGCATAATCGCGGGTGGTTTTAGTGTTATCACACACGGAACGTGGTCTGAGCTAGTGGAGGGGAGGGGGGTGTCCCACAAAGAGACGAGGGAGGAGAGGGCAGTATTCGCGCAGGCCAGGTCCAAAACAGAGGGTCGCGAGATGGTGTCAAAAGGGAACTGAGTATTAACCCCGGTGGTGTTGAGACTGTAGTACGGGACGTCGAAAGCGGCATCAAAGTAGCGTGTAGAGATGTTAAACTCCCTTTCGGATAGGGAGCGACAGGGATCTGCTAATGGATGGTGGAGGTTAAAATCACCTAAAACCAGGTGAGGGTAGGGAAGAAAAGAAAAAATCCGTGCCGGTGATATGGAGCGGTATGGAGGACGGTTTGTGCTAAGAAGGTACACCGAGGTGACCTTGAGGGAGCGGTGGGGGAATCCAAAAAGGCCCTCCGGAGAAAAAACATCAACTGAAAGCATCTCTGAGGATTCATGAAAAACAGTCGAGCAGGACAAGTGCTGGTTTAAAGTGCAAGAAACATAAATGGCTACTGTGGGCGGCCAGGAGGGGGGGGGGTCGTAGGACATAAATCCCGGGAAAGTTGGAAGAACCGATCGCCTGGAGGGGGGGTCTTGGATAGCAACAAGCAACCGAGGGTGAGGCAGCATGGTAAAGCTGTGAAAAAGTCAGAGAAAAACATCCAAGCTCCCAAGGCAGTTATGTTGAACGATTGGAAAGGACAGGAAGACAGCACTGCTGTCAGTGTAACGAGTAAAATAATTCTCCATTATTGGGCAGAGCCCTCGGAGGAGTCGGAATCTAGAGATTCGTCACCGCTCTCTCTTGGGGCGAGATCGGTGACACTCTAACTACTATGACCTTTTTGTTTTTCCTTTTTTCTTTTTTCCTTTCAAATCATATGTTCATTGTTTCTACGGTACAAGAAATGACATGCATCTTTAACGATATGGCCAAAAAAAAACTGAAAATGAAATCAACAATCAACAAAAGAAACAAACATAACCAGATCCCCCTATACGACCAATAATCGTCGCAGAGCAGCCGTAGCTAAAGTTAAGGAAAGTATAAGCTTCTAACTAGTCTCGAGGGCCAGGGGCAAATAGGGCGGTAGATTGAAAGAGGGGGTTTGGAAGGGGAGTGTGGAGGGAGGGAGCAAGCGAAGGCATCCCAGGTGGGAAACCAGTGGCGGTGGGGCGGATGAACTCAGCCAGCCCAATGAGCAGCTGCTGGTCGGACCAGATCGGAGCCTCAGGGGCCAAGTCCGAGACCCCTTAGAGGAGGCGGGATCTCTGACGGGCGGAGGAGGGGCAGGACAGGATGGCATGTTCAAAGGTCTGCGGGGCCTCAGAGCACAAGGGACAGGATGGGTTGGCATCAGGATTGTCCCACAAGGGGTCAGCCGCGAGGTAGCTTTTCCCAGAGCGCATCTGGTGTATTCTTCCCGCAACAAACTTGCCCAAGCCCATGAAGGGATGGGGGGGTGTTGAGGGCGGATCGGGGTAGTATGGGGGGGCTGGGGTGGAGGACCAGTCGGAAAGGAGGAGTTGTTTAGCCCTTAGCTTGACGCGGGCATAAGATGCAACAATCCCCGGAATTGGGGGTAGGTAGTCCGTTAAGTGGAGGGAGATGTGTGGCAACGTAGAGACGTCATGTACGAGGGGGGCAGCCGTGTTAGGCAAAGCTGTGATAGCGTTGTGTCGATACCTTGGGTTCTTGGTCTTGTCCGGAGCAGAACGCCAGTCGAGGTTGAAGAAGAGATATGGTTGGGAGGTAATCTTCCCATGCGCCATCAAATGGGCACGGTGGGGCGAGAAGGAGGGGACGGATTTAGGGAGGCGTCTGGTGGCAGGGTTTATCTCTGGTGGGGAGCAGATGAGCCTTAGGCCAGCAAGGCGGCGTTGGTGGCGAACAAGAACACTTAGCGGGGGAAGACAGACTTCCTTGTGCAAACATGATATGTTGGTGGAGGAGAAACAGTTGGTGATCCACCTACAGACCCGATGCCAGAAAACGGACATCGGGCCCATGATAGCCGGGGGAGGGTTCCAGACAGCGGACCCATACAGGAGAATTGGAGCCAGAAGCGAACACGCCAAGGAGAGACAAAGGTATGGTGGAAGGCCCATCCCGGGGGGGGAGAGGCGGCGAATTGTGGCTAGGGCGGCATTTGCAAGTGTGTACCTCCTGGAGAAATGGGATCTTGGGTCAAAGGCGGGGGTGAATATGAAGCCCAGCCACTTCAGGCGGGATTGTGGATAGAAGAGCTGACCTTCCAGCTGCACCGGGAGGGAGCACGGTGGCTTATTGCTCCTGGTGGTCTTCCAGTTGATCAGCTCAGTTTTTGGAACGGAGAAGGAGATGTTGATTGGCGAGGCTTTTCTCTTCAGCAATGAAAAGGACTTCTGAAGAAGGCGAACGTTGGTTCTGTAGGAGGGCGAGGCCACTGTGACGGCAAAGTCATCGACGTAGGAGATAATAAGTGTCCTGGGGATTTCCAGGTGAAGGGAGGAGACGTATATGATGAACAGGAGGGGGGAGATGGGAGAACCCTGAGGGACTCCGACCGAAACGGGAGCGAAGTGGCGAGGGGACCATTGGAACGTCAGGCGGCAGGTGCGGTCTCTGAGGAAAGAGCCGACCCACTGGACCAGGTAGGGGCTGACCCCCTTTGTGCAGAGGAGAGAGAGGAGTGAGGGGGACTCCGCGTTATCAAAGCCTCCCTTCACATCGCGGAAGAGAGTGGAGACTTTGTAGCAGAGGCGGTGGAAGGACTCAACGTTATGTTGTACGATGAGGGCGGCATCGGCAGTAGATCTTCCAGAGAGGGACCCGCATTGAAGGGGATGGATGAGGGAGCATATTGCCGCTTGGGCTGAAAGGCGGGAAGCTACCACTCTCTCAAGGATCTTAGAGAGCGTCCGAAGGCGGACGATAACCCTAAACGAGGAGGGTGAATCATACGAGGGTTTACCTCGCTTGTCGAGGACAATACCAAGTGCCTTTTTGAGGGAGGGAGGGTGAAAACCGTTGTCTAGCAGGGGGTTCAGGAGGTAGGGAAGAAGGGAGGGCTTGATGAGGTGTACAGACTTCCACACGGAGTACGGGATGTGGTCGGGGCCAGGGGCGGAGGTGTTTGAGGCTCTGGAGAGGGCCCTGCATATCTCCTCGAGGGTGAGGGGGTGTAGTCCTCTTAGTACGTGAGGCGGAGGAGCGGGGGAGGTGGGGGTTTGGAGGGGAACAAGTGGTCGAGAAGCGTCTCCGCTACCTCAGCCGGGTCAGAGGCCCCAGGTAAGTCTGGGAACCTCTGTGGTGGGCGACCGAATGCGAATCTCTTGGCCGTCCAGAGGCAGTGCGGGGTGGCCGAGGACAAGAAGTCCGACCAGTGTGTTTTCTTGGCCGAGGCGATGGCTTTAAAGTATGTTCGTCTCGAGCTCTTCACATTGCTCCAGTTGAGGGGGAACGGGTCGAGGCGGGAAATCCTTGTAAACTTGGGATACTCTCTTCTCGGAGACGACAGGGGAGGGGACCACCATGGCTTCGAGCGGGGCACCGGCGCTTGCTCGGGACGTGGGAGGTTAGGAGGGAGGTAAGGCGGGTAGAGGAGATGTCAAACCATCTACTCAAGGAGTTGGGCGTGGGCCTAGCTGGGCAGGGTAGTGTGGTGAAGGCCTCCAGTGCCTTTCCTACCGCATCCAGGTCTAGGAGGGCCCAGTGTGCAGTAGGGGGGGGTAGCATAATTGCGGGTGGTTTTAGTGTTATCACACTTGGAACGTGGTCCGAACCAGTGGAGGGGAGGGGGGTGTTACATCAGGAGACGAGGGGGGAGAGGGCCGTATTCGCAAAGGCCAGGTCCAAAACGGAGGGTCATGAAATCGTGTCCAATTGGAACCAAGTGTACACCCCGGGGGTGTTGAGAAGGTGGTACGGGACGTCGAAAGCCACATCCAAGTAGCCTGTGGAAATGGTAAATTCCCTTTCGGATAGGGAGCGGCAGGGATCTGCTAATGGATGGTGAAGGTTAAAATCACCCAAAACCAGGTGAGGGTAGGAAAGCAATGAAACAATCTGATCCTGCGGTATGGAGCGGTAGGGAGGACGATTTGTGCGAAGAAGGTATAACGAGGTAACCCTGAGGGAGCGGTGGGGCGACCCAAAGAGCCCCTCCAGAGAAAAAACATCAACTGACAGCATCTCTGAGGAGTCGTGAAAAACGGTTGATCAGGACAAGTGCTGGTTTAAAGTGTGAGAAACATAAATGGCTACCCGTGGGCGGCCAGGAGGTGGGGGTGCAAAGGACATAAACCCCAGGAATGTTGGAAGAACTGATCGTCTGGAGGCGGGGTCTTAAATAGCAACAAGCAAAGGAGGGTGTGGCAGCATGGTAAAGCTGTGAAAAAGTCAGAGAAAAATATCCCAGCTCCCAAGGCAGTTATGTTGAATGATTGGAAAGGACGGAAAGACAGCACTGCTGTCAGTGTAACGAGTGAAAAGAATTCTCCATTATTGGGCAGAGCCCTCGGAGGAGTCGGAATCTAGAGATTCGTCACCGCTCTCTCTTAGGGCGAGATCGGTGATGGTGATGGTGTGATGGGCTCTCTGCCTAGGTGAAGGAGCATCGCGGGGGCGTACAGGGGCACTCGGGGTTCGGGGAGCGGCACCTGGTGTTGGGCGAAGGACCGTCGAAGGGCCAGCCTGGTCTTCAGCGAGATCCATGCTGTCCTGCGTCTGTCGAGATAGCACCTTTGGTGCATCTGGAGTGGTTTTCGGGCGGGAGGGGCAATCCCTGCTACGCGCAGAGTGCTCTTCTTGGCAGTTAGGACAGCATGCCACCGAGGATGGACAGCAGGCGAGGATAGGTTGGAGATTGCCACCCTTAAGTCAGGAAGGGTTAGGGCAGTGATGCTCTCCTTTGGTGTGGGCGAGCCAGCAGAAGGGACAAACGGGGAGTGTTCTGGGTCAGTGATTGGTGATGTGGCAGAACTTCCAGCATTTCTTACACTGGGAGTTCTTAGAGGAGGAGAACATTTGTTCGACTCTCCGGTTTCAGGAGAAGAGGTTGACAGAGGGGAGGATGGCGTAAGCGTCAGGCAGGGCCACTGTAACAACCACGGAGGTGGCGCTCTTCTGCTCACGAGGTTCCGTGTCTGGGTTACGGTAACACGCTGAGAGAATGGAGACTCCCCTAGCATTGCGGATAGACTCAGGAAGAGAGGGGAAGAGTTGGTAATCGTCTCAGGGGAGGAAAGCAAGTGGGATCGAGTGAATCAAAAGCTGCGTTTCGTTCGGAGGGGGTTTGAAAATGTCCCAAGGGGAGTTGCCTATCGGAAAGGCCTTGTTCAACCTCAAGGTAAGGGGAGCGAAATAGGGGGTGTATGCGGAGGCAGGGGTGTGAAGGTCGGTACCGAGTAGTGACACTGAACCTTTGTCGTTGACCGTGCAAGTGAAGGAGAGAGGAAGGGAGCAGTTGGCTTCTCTGAGAACAGAAGCAGCGATGTCCAGGAAATGGGCTGCTATTTTGAGCGCTTCTGGATGGGGTTCGAAGGTGGTTCTGGAGGCGAAGAATCTGCGGACAGCTTGGGGGAGTGGAGGGGGAGGTTTCGTAAAAACCTCTCCCGACGCAACCGCAACGGAGGAAGCCCAGACAGGACCTTTCGCCTGACGACCCTTCTTTCCTTTAGCAGGGGGTGCGGCAGCTTGGGCATAGGTGGGGGTGGCCTTGGAGGACATGCTGGTGGGGGGATGCCAGTCGGGGTCCAGATGACCGGAGGTCCAAGAGGGACCAGGGGGATATTTCCCTTTGGCGAATTCCTCCGCTTCCCAGGTGTGGGGGTATTTCTTGGCAAACGCTTCAGGGTTGCCATACAGTGTGGGAGGGGAAGTTGACATATCGTATCTCGGGAGACCCGGGTCAGCTGAGGGGGTGGGCCAGACCGTGTTAGGAGGTGGTGGGGGTGGAGCCAGGGGAGCTCTTTCTTTTCCCTTCTCTTGGCAAGCGGGGTTGGTGTTGCTGGTGGGGGTGGGACGAGACCCACTAGAGGAGTGTGTGGCCTGTTGTGGTACACTAGGGCGCGGGGGAGGGAAAGAGGCCTGAGCGGCTGACGGGAGACAGGAGGCAATATCACCGAGAGATGCTTGGAGTGGGGCGAGGTTTGGGGGTTGCGGGGAGACGTCCAGATTAGCAACCTGAGAGGACAAGTCGTGGATTTCAGTCGAGAGATTCTCCAGGGCCGTCGCGATGTGGACGCTCAATTGAAGGGAGGTGCAGAGTAGAGGGAGGAGCATTTGTTCCCCGATGGAGAGGGTGGAAATGTTTGCAGGAGTGATAGGGGGGAAACCCGCGGCGGGGAGCCCAAGGTTGGCGGCAGTCTGGTGGAAAAGGGAGACCAGATAGTCGAGATTTCTAGTGGTCGGGAGAGGAGACAGAGGGGCTGGTGTACCGATTCTTGAGCGGCCGCCCTTATGGGAGGCCATGTCTGGAGGTGAGGGTGGGGACGCGAGGCCCAACAATAAGGACGAAAAGTGAGGGAGAGGAGATCGTGCACAGAGCGATGTGGTGTTGAGAAATATAGGGGGGGAAGAGGGGAGCGGAAGCGTGCTCTAACTACTGTGACTTTTTTTTTCTTTTTTTTTTTTCTTTTTTGAATCTTGTTTATTAATTGTTTCTATCAGGGCGAATGCACAACTGTGCTCAATCCCACAGTCCTAGGTACAATGGGCATTCGGCCGGAATGAAGACCGTGTCGCCCAAAACCTCCAACTACAGTCCATCCCGCGATCCCCAAACTAAAACCCTCTAACCCTGCCCGACAAAGAAAACCCCGCCCGGTACTATGGGTAGAAACTACAAGGAGATGAGAACACGGGCCTGACAACATCGAACCAATAACCCCCGCGAAAGCCTAGCCTAAAAGAAAAACATTCTCAACCGACAGTAGACACAACCAACAAAGGAAAACAAACCCACTGCCCCAAGTCAAACCACCTATAAGTTAAACCGTAGTAAAACCCTACCGGGCCCAGCTCCCGAAGGAATAGGGACTGCTGAATATAGGTCTCGGGGACACAACGAGGGGAGAAAAGCTCCCAGAGGCATATAGCCCCGCCAGCCGAGGCTCAGGAAGAGCAACCGAGTTCGAGAGAATGTCGCCAAATGAAGGAAGGCTCGTGGCAGCCGAGGAAAGATCCGGTCGGCTATTTCGTGAAAATGGACCCGGAAAGAAGATTTAAACATGCTCCCCTAGTCCGAGGACATCAGAAGGGAACAGAGGTCTGGTGGTGGGCATAGAGCCGCGAGCAGTAGGGTGCTAGCCGATCCAAATGTCGGGGAGGGGGGGGGCGGAGGGCTAACCGACACGAGAAGTGCGAGGAAGGCTGACGGTAACGGTGTCACGATGTTTCGAAAAGTCTAACCGTACCAGCAGAGCACAAAGGAGATAGTGCAATACCAGAGAGCAGTGCCACCGGGGACAGCTACTTTCCCGATCAACGGAGACTAAAAACCGACCGTTAACGGGTGAGGGGTCGCCAACCGTGGGGGGCTGCCTAAGCGAGCCCGGAGAACATGGGGTGAAGGCGAACTCAACCAACCCCTAGGAACAAGCTTGCCAGGCCACACCATCAGAAGAGAATGGAAGAGGGAGGGGAGATGGCTTCACTCAGACAGAGGCAATGTGGCCTGTCTGAGGAGAGGGGGGTGAATGGAAGTGACGATGATTTCTCGTGGTGTTGAGATTTCAATCGCCGGAGGTGTAGGGGAGACGGAGGATGTCTAACTACTGTGACTTTTTTTTTTCTTTTTTCTTTTTTTCTTTTTTTTTAAATCATATGTTCATTGTTTCTACGGTACAAGAAATGACATGCATCTTTATCGATATGGCCAAAACAAAACCGAAAATCAAAGTAACAATCCACAAAAGAAACAAACATAACCAGTTCCCCCAACGCGACCAATAATCGTCGCAAAGCAGCCAAAGCTAAAAAGAAAAGTCATAAACCGCTTAACTAGTCTTGAGGGCGAGGGGCGGTCAGAGTGGTGAAGGGGAGGAGGGGATTTGGGGGGGTGTGAAGGGAGCGAGCGAGCGGGGGCATCTGTTAGGCGGGAGCTCATCTCAAAGTCTTGCGAGATAACTCAGGCCGATAATCTTAATCGTAGACAGAGAAGGTCTAGGAAGGCTCAAGGTTTCAAAATAGAGGTAGGTAAAGTGATAAAGATTTTTCTAGCGTAAAAACTTATATTGATAAGATCTCTTCTCCGTTGCTTGATAATGTTCTAATAGCTCGGGAGGCACCTCGATCTTTATATGCCGCGTCTGGGTGGTCGCGGGCTACATCTAGTTCTCATACTAACTATGTACCTACTAACAAATCCAGCTTCTTCTAAAAAGTGCGAACACCATTTGACTCTGACAATTCTGTTATCTCACTTCAACTTCCGAATCGCAACACAATGGAATTACCTGACTGTGCTCCCACACATCAGTCCATTGGTTACGATCCATCTTCGTCGGCATGGAGTCTTGCTTACCATTTGCATACGCAGAATGGTCTCCATGATCGAACCAACAAAGGGGCCAGCTTTGTTATCGAACCTCTCAGCATTGCAGACATATTCTGCAACCGACATCTGCGAGGCATAAGATAGACTTGTTATGATAATCGCACCAATAGCCTTTATACCTCCATAGTTATATCGTTATCGAATGGTTCCGTCAGTATCAAGAAAATACTATTGACGCGTGTGAGTGCGGGTATGCCTGATTTCTCAAACTACCTCATCCAACAACACCATTCACTTCTGCGACTTTCATCGCGAGAGCGTGGAGTATAGAATGTGTTGCTTAACCATTGTCCGTAATAATGTCCCGTTACCTAGTGACCACTCGCGCGACTCTCGTCTTTAGTGCTCAGTAACCTTATGCGACATTGACCGACTTGGCTCAAACCATTTGTATAGGTCGCCAAAGGTCTTCCCTCATATATCCTGCGAACGGGATCCGGTCGGACGGACGGCCGCGACGTATACGGGGTTACGAGGAGGGCTCCAATTACCATGTCTTTGGTGAGGGGACGCGACTATGGCGGCGTCTGCCGATGTAGCGCCATCCCAACGCTGGTGCGGGAGGGGGGTGTTGGCTTTTCCTTTTGAACTCAGAATCCTAAGGTAGGATAACTATAGGTCTTTATTCACTAAGGGAAGGCTAAGCCTTCTGGTATACCTAACAGCATCCCAGGGGGGAAACCAGTGGCGGTGGTGCGAATGAACTCAGCCAGGGCAATGAGCAGCTGCTGGTCAGACCAGACTGGGGCCTCAGGAGCCAAGTCTGAGACCCCTTGGAGGAGGTGGGATCTCTGTCAGGCGGAGGAGGGGCAGGAAAGGATGGCATGTTTGAAGGTTAGCGGTGCCTCGAAACAAAACGGGCAGGACGTGACGGCATCAGGAATGCCCCATGAGGGGTGAGCCGCAAGGTAGCTCTTCCCAGAGCGCATCTGGTGTATTCTGCCCTCAAGAAACTTGCCCAATCCCATGAAAGGATAGGGGCCCGTCGAGAGCGGACAGGGATAGTACGGGGGGGCTGAGGTTGCAGACCAGTCGGAGAGGAGGAGTTGCTTAGCCCTTGACTTGAGGCGAGCATAGGAGGGGACAACCCCCGGGACTGGGGGCAGGTAGTCGGTTAAGTGGAGGGAGATGGGTGGTAGTGTAGATACGTCGTGTATGAGGGGGAAGGCCGTGTTAGCTAAGGCTGTGATGGTGTTGTGTCGGTACCTTGGATTCTTGGCCTTGTCCGGGGCAGAGCGCCAGTCGAGGTTGAAGAAAAGGTAGGGTTGGGAGGTAACTTTCCCGCGCACTATCGAAGCGGCACAATGGGGCGAGAAGGTTGGGACAGACTTAGGGAGACGTGCTGTGGCAGGGTTTATCTCTGGAGGGGAGCAGATGAGCCTTAGGCCAGCCAGGCTGCGTTGGTGACGTATAAGAACAGGTAGTGGGGGGAGACAAGCTTCCCTGTGCAAACATGCCATGTTGGTGGAGGAGAAACAGTTGGTTATCCACCTGCAGACCCGATGCCAAAAAACGGACATCGGTCCCATGCTAGACGGGGGAGGGTTCCAGACAGTGGACCCATATAAAAGGATCGGAGCAAGGAGCGAACGCGCCTGGGAGAGCCAAAGGTAGGGTGGAAGGCCCATCCCGGGAGGGGAGAGGCGACGGATCGTGGCTAGGGCGGCATTCGCAAGTGTGTACCTTCTGGAGAAGTGGGACCTTGGGTCCAAAGCGGGGGTGAAGATGAAGTCAGCCATTTCAGGCAGGATTGTGGGTAGAAGATCTGATCCTCCAGCTGGACTGGGAGGGAGCACGGCCGCTCATTGCTCCTGGTGGTCCTCCAGTGGATCAGTTCGGTTTTCGGAACGGAAAAGGAGATGTTGATTGCGGAGGCCTTTCTCTTCAGCGCTGAGAAGGATTTTTGAAGGAGGCGAACGTTCGTCCTGTAGGAGGGGGCGGCAACCGTGACAGCAAAGTCGTCGACGTAAGAGATGATAAGTGTCCTGGGGACTTCCAGGTGGAGGGAGGATACGTATATAACGAATAAAAGGGGGGAGATGGGGGATCCTTGGGGGACCCCAACCGACACAGGAGCGAAGAGGGGAGGGGACACCTGAAACGTCAGGCGGCAGGTGCGATCCCTGAGGAAAGAGCCGACCCACTGGACCAGGTATGAGCTAACCACCTTCCTGCCGAGGAGAGCGAGGAGCGAGGGAGATTCCATGTTATCAAAGCCTCCCTTCACATCGAGGAAGAGAGTGGAGACTTTGTAGCCGAGGCGGTGGAAGGATTCAACGTTATGTTGTAGGACGAGGGCGGCGTCGGCGGTGGATCTCCCAGGGAGGGACCCGCATTGCAGGGGGTGTATGAGTGAGCATATCGTTGCTTGGGCCGAACGGCGGGAAGCTACAATTCTTTCAAGAATCTTAGAGATTGTTCGAAGGAGGACGATAACCCTCAAGGAGGAGGGTGAGTCATATGAGAGTTTGCCCGGCTTGTCAAGGACGATACCAAGCGCATTCTTGAGGGCGGGAGGGTGAAAACCGTGAGCCAGCACGGGGTCTAGAAGGGATGGAAGGAAGGAGGGCTTGAGACGGTGTACTGACTTCCACACTGAATACGGGATGTGGTTGGGGCCAGGGGCGGAGGTGTTTGAGGATTTGGAGAGAGCCCTGGGTCTAACTACTGTGACTTTTTTTCTCTTTCTTTTTTTTTTTTTTAAATCATATGTTCATTGTTTCCACGGTACAAGAAATGACACGCATCTTTAACGATACGGCCAAAACAAAACCGAAAATCAAAGTAACAAGCACAAAAGAAACAAACATAACCAGTTCCCCTAACGCGACCTATAAGGGTCGCACAGGAGCTAAAGCTAAAAAAGGAAAGTCATAAACTGCTTAACTGGTCTCGAGGGCCAGGGGCAGGAAGAGTGGTGGAGAGGAGGAGGGGATTTAGGGGGGTGTGAAGCGAGCGAGCGAGCGGGGACATCCCAGGGGGGAAACCAGTGGCGGTGGTACGAATGAACTCAGCCAGGGCAATGAGCAGCTGCTGGTTGGACCAGACTGGGGCCTCCAGAGCCAAGTCTGAGACCCCTTGGAGGAGGCGGGATCTCTGACTGGCGGAGGAGGGGCAGGAAAGGATGGCATGTTCGAAGGTTTGCGGGGCCTCGAAGCACAACGGGCAGGACGTGTCGGCATCAGGATTGCCCCATGACGGGTCAGCTGCAAGGTAGCTCTTCCCAGAGCGCATCTGGTGTATTCTGCCCGCAACAAACTTGCCCAATCCCATGAAAGGATAGGGGCGCGTCAAGGGCAGATAGGGATAGTACGGGGGGGCTGGGGTCGCAGACCAGTCGGAGAGGAGGGGTTGCTTAGCCCTTAACTTGAGGCGAGCATAGGAGGGGACAACCCCCGGGACTGGGGGTAGGTAGTCTGTTAAATGGAGGGAGATGGGTGGTAGTGTAGAGACGTCGTGGATGAGGGGGACGGCCGTGTTAGCCAAGGCTGTGATGGTGTTGTGTCGGTACCTTGGATTCTTGGCCTTGTCAGGAGCGGAGCGCCAGTCGAGGTTGAAGATGAGGTAAGGTTGGGAGGTAACTTTCCCGCGCGGTATCGAAGCGGCACGGTGGGGCGAGAAGGTTGGGACAGACTTAGGGAGACGTGCTGTGGCAGGGTTTATCTCTGGAGGGGAGCAGATGAGCCTTAGGCCAGCAAGGCGGCGTTGGTGACATATAAGAACAGGTAGTGTGGGGGAGACAAGCTTCCCTGTGCAAACATGTTATATTGGTTGAGGAGAAACAGTTGGTTATCGACCTGCAGACCCAATGCCAAAAAACAGACATCGGTCCCATGATAGACGGGGGAGGGCTCCAGACAGCAGACCCATATAGTAGGATCGGAGCAAGGAGCGAGCACGCCAGGGAGAGACAAAGGTAGGGTGGAAGGCCCATCCCGGGAGGGGAGAGGCGACGGATCGTGGCTAGGGCGGCATTCGCAAGTGTGTACCTTCTGGAGAAGTGGGACCTTGGGTCAAAAGGGGGGGTGAAGATGAAGCCCAGCCATTTCCGGCGGGATTGTGGGTAGAAGAGCTGATCCTCCAGCTGGACCGGGAGGGCGCACGGCGGCTCATTGCTCCTGGTGGTCCTCCAGTGGATCAGTTCGGTTTTCGGAACGGAACAGGAGATGTTGATTGGGGAGGCCTTTCTCTTAAGCGCTGAGAAGGATTTTTGAATCAGGCAAACGTTGGTCCTGTAGGAGGGGGAGGCCACCGTGACAGCAAAGTGCTCGACGTAGGAGATGATGAGTATCCTGGGAACTTCTAGGTGGAGGGAGGATACGTATATAACGAATAGAAGGGGGGAGATGGGGGACCCTTGGGGGACCCTTGGGGGACCCCAACCGAGACAGGAGTGAAGAGGCGAGGGGACCACTGAAACGTCAGGCAGCAGGTGCGATACCTGAGGAAAGAGCCGACCCACTGGACCAGGTATGAGCTAACCCCCTTCCTGCGGAGGAGAGCGAGGAGCGAGGGAGATTCCACGTTATCAAAGCCTCCCTTCGTCTAACTACTGTGACTTCTTTTTTCTTCTTTTTTTTCTTTGCTTTTTTTTAAATCAAGTGTGTTTGTTTTATTAAGGTACAAAGACAGCATGCATCTTTAACGATATGGCCGACAAAAGCCCTACCCTCCTCACCCCAAGAAACATCCAAACCCCGAACTCCCTCTGGTATGAGACCAACCGCACATCTCGCCTATCACCCAACCAAATCCCACGAATATACACATACACCCGCAGGAAATAGAAAGGAAAGAAACAAGCAGGAAGGAGAGGAGAACCCTTAGTGACATCTACAAAATATAAGAACAAAGGAGATGAATGAACCCCTGACAAAGGAAATTTACGTCTGATCAGTGACGCGTATCAGCCCGAGCTAGGAAATGAAAGTATGGACCTGCACACCAGAGCGGTGCCGGGGGACGAAGCGGTGCCCGATGGCAGGATAGGACGGTGTATGGAGGCGACTCTGGTGAGGGGTCGCCGTAAGGTGTGTCAAAGAGGCATTAGCGACGGCCAGGAGGACGGGCGTAACCGAGGCAGGTTTTTGTCTAGCGACCGAAGATCGACCGCGGGGGGGAGTAGTAAGGTGCTGGCTGAGGTGGTGTGAAGAGAGGGGATGGCAGTAGCTGTAACCAAGCAACGGGACTAAAACCAAGAAGGTAGCGGAAGGGACATGGGAGGAGGAAGGACTTCCGAACACTTGAGACGACCGACTAGAGTAACAGCGGCCCATGCATTTCCGAATGCGAAACGAAGACGAGATGCTGAAGTTACTAACCGAAGAGTTCCCCGACAGGACCACATAACCGAGACGGAAAGGTACTTCGCAAAGGGCTTGGAAAGCTCAGCGCCGACTGTGAGCGAAGGGGACAGAATGCCGACCGTGCAAAACTTAAGTGAGGTGCAAAGGAAGTGCGGGGTAAGGAGAGAACTGAACTTCATGAGCGGGAGTCAACGATGAATAGGCACAAGAACCCCGTGGAGGAGGGGGTAGACCCCACAGCGAGAGGGGGGGTTGTAGCATCGCTCCCCTAGGCAGAAGCCATAAAGGAGGAGGAGAGGGGGTGGTGGTGGAATCCCACGATGATTTCCCTGGTGTTGAGATTTCAATCACCGGAGGTGTAGTGGAGATGGTTCGTGTCTAACTACTGTGAGTTTTTTTCCTTTTTTTTTTTTTCTTTTTGAATCAAGTGCGTTTGTTTTATTAAGGTACAAAGACAGCATGCATCTTTAACGATATGGCCGACAATAACCCTACCCTCCTCACCCCAGGAAACATCCAAACCCCCAAGTCCCTCTGGTATGAGACCAACCGCACATCTCGCCTATCGCCCAACCAAATCCCACGAACATACACGTACACCCGCAGGAAGTAGAAAGGAAAGAAGCAAGCAGGAAGGAGAGGAGAACCCTTAGCAACATCTACAAAATATAAAAACAAAGGAGATGAATGAACCCCTGACAAAGGAAATTTACGTCTGATAAGTGACGTGTATCAGCCTGAGCTAGGAAGTGAGAGTATGGACCTGCACACCGAAACGGTGCCGGGGGACGAAGCGGTGCCCGATGGCAGGATAGGATGGTGTATGGAGGACACTCTGGTGAGGGGTCGCCGGAGGGTGTGCCAAAGCGGCATTAGCGACGGCCAGGAGGACGGGCGTAACCGAGGCGGGTTTTTGTATAGCGACCGAAAATAGACCGCGGGAGGGGAGCAGTAAGGTGCCAGCTGAGGGGGGGTGGGAAGGGGGGGGTGGGTGTAGCTGTAACCGAGCAACGGGACGAAGACCAAGAGTGTAGAGGGAGGGGGAGTGTGAGGAGGAAGGACAGTCCGAACACTTGAGACGACCGACTAGAGTAACCGCGGCCGATGCTTTTCCGAATGCCAAACGAAGACGAGCTGCTGAAGTTCCTAACCGAAGTGTTCCCCGACAGGACCACATAACCGAGACGGAAAGGTAATTCGCAAAGGGCTTGGAAAGCTCAGCGCCGACCGTGAGCGAAGAGGACAGAATGCCGACCGTGCAAAACCTAAGCGAGGTGCAAAGGAAGTGCGGGGTAAAGGGGAGAACTGAACTTCATGAGCGG
>Ga0307509_10003422_pt1 | contig 24124 bp, 21 predicted proteins | sample 10_EM_MG_FD_202245 | JGI IMG/M metagenome (GOLD analysis project Ga0307509, IMG submission 202245) | Populus trichocarpa ectomycorrhiza microbial communities from riparian zone in the Pacific Northwest, United States - 10_EM | ecosystem: Host-associated > Plants > Roots > Unclassified | place... | reverse complement strand
TAGGAAGACTACCCTACAACCCGTAGGCTAGAATAGACTCCTAGATGCCCGAGAGACCATATATGGATGACCCCCATTTTGGCGGTTACCCATACTCCCCTTATATATCCTGCGAACAACATTCAGTTGGACGGACGGCGACGACTTATACGGTATTACAGCAGCTGCTCCAATGACCTCTTTTAACTAGCAAACGAGCAACTACACAGCCGTCTGCCTATGACGCGCCGTCCCAACGCTGGGGACAGAGGGGGGTGTTAGCTAAACCCGCCTAAGTTCAATAGTATGTTCGGGCCACCCTTATACAGGCGTGGGGCCTCCCCGCGCAGATGCGTGTGCGCCCAAGAACATCTAAGAGCCCATAGAATGTGAGGCAATCAACCTCTAAGTTCTAGGATGACTTTGCCGGTGAAGGTAGGGTAACTTGGGTTTCTTAGTAGGGTAACTGGGACCCATGGGCATAATGACCAAATTCTCAAGGTATGGTAACTTTGCCCTCTTATGCCTTTAACCGCTCAGGAAGTCCTCCAGGCGACCACAGAAGTCGTCTCGGAGGTTCATGTAACATTCCCATAATTCTCTTGACCTTATGCGAATGTTCTCCCGAAAGGTTACCCTGCCTAGTAGAGTACCTCAAGGCTACTCAACTATCCCCTAGGCCTTATCCTAGGTTTACCAGCTACCTGTATTAAGTATACGAGACCATACCACCTCTGGTTACTTCTTGGTATACCATTTGGGCTAAGGTGATAGTGATTGTAGCTACCTATCATAGGGTCGTTACAAGTCCTGATTAAAGGAGGACGGCATTCAAGGAACCCTGATTACAGGGGATATTCACATTGATTTTATACCGTTAGGTATTTTTGGTTTTGTTTGTGTTTTTATTTCTTTTGTTATTTTTTGTTTTGGGTTTTGGTTTGCCATGAAATTTTTCCCGAATGCAGTGGTTGGACCCTGGGGAGTGCTAGTCATGTACGATCTTGGCGACAAAATTCGTCGACACCCAATATCACATACTAGTAATAACCACACTACAACAACATGAGTGTAATGTTTTTCAAGTAGCTGGATGACTATATTATAGTATACAGGCTAGAGATGATTACCATTTTGTTTGCATACCATGACGCTCCCTGCATTCCTTTAATCTTTCCGACATACTATCAATCAAGGGGTTCCAATCTGAAGGCTTCAACCTATCCCACTCCTCTTGCACTGCCTTGCACATCGAACTATAGGTTCCTGGGAAGTGGGGCCGGGCTTTGATGCGCTCCTTCATAATTCGCCATATCTTCTCAATAGAATTGAGATCTGGCGATGCAGGGGGTCTTTCGTGGACCAGAATGCCTAACTCCTTCTTGACCTCCACTAAAGCCTTTTGTGTCCCATGCCATGGTGCTTGGTCTTCGACAAATTGACCCTCATGCAATGCTGAAAATTCAACAGAAGAGTTGCGAAAGGCTGCCGATATTATAGGAACAAGGACTTGGTGACGGTAGTTGTCTGCTGTAATTCCACGCTTACCAGTAGGCTTAAGAAAGACGAGAGATGATTTCCAGTTATGACTAATTGCACCCCATATAGGGACCGATGCGCGACCACTATTAAAAGTATGCTGAATACAGTCCTTGTGGTAGCGCTCACTGGATAGTCGTGTTACCTATTCCAACCCTCGGCAGAGGTGTCGAAAGTAACCTCATCCCATAGATGTATGCACGCCAATAACTCTTGGGCTGATGGAGGTACTTGCTTGAGTAAGCTAGATGGGCTTTCTGGTCCTTCCGATCGATAAAGTGCCTCTTGCATGCTTTGCAGCGGGTATATCCTTTAGCAGCCAGGGCTCGCTGAATAGTCCTTCCAGACACATTGCAACCAGACTCTTGCCCTAATCTTCTCCAACAGAGTCTTCTTCCCTCCCAGTTCCGCCATAATACATAAATGATATGCCGTATATCGCTAGGGGTGAGGCTGTGTGGACGGCCAGAACGCTGTTTACTCGATCGCCGAAAGGATGTTTTTTTTGCCCATTCTTGAATTGTTTGCCGTGAAACCCCAGTTTCACGAGATACTTCACTTTTATTATAGCCTAATGAAAGCATCTCCAGTACTCTTACACGAACTGGTGTTGTCCATTCGCCATGGCATGAGGTCTTCTGTGGGGTTGTGGTTGACATTTTGTCCCTGGTTATGTGGAGATGGAAGGAGCCGCCAAGGTGCCGATGAATTTTGTCGCCAAGCTCGTACCTAAAATCATACCAAGGATTTAACAAAAAAAAAAACGGACTAGCAAAAAAGCCTTTCATTTCTTTCAATCTTCAACATACCTGGTCTTATAGCTTTTAAGACAGGAGAAGCAGAACTACTAGCTTTGTAGTACTTCTTCGGTGTGGCGAATTTGAGAAAATAAAGACTCTTTTGAAATCCGTTGATGTCACCCTCTCCTTTAATTTCCTTTCTTTCTGTCTAAACAATCTCTTTCAAGTTTTACAAGTGGTGAAGGTAAGCCCACTACTTCGAATTGTAAAGTAAAGTATCTCCCAGAACTGCAAAACCTAATACAAGTGCGGTAGTACTGCAATACTTCGCGCCACATGTCCGGCAAAAAGCCCAGTGCCGAATACGAGGCTGATGGCAGTTGAAGAAGCAATTCGAACTCAGCTCCGCTCCTTGCTCTCGGGACTGCATTTCCTGCGTTAGATTCCAAGATCAGGAATGATAGGAGTTACGTTCCAGTTTGGAAACAGGGGGTTACAGAACGTGGGAGGAAAAGACTGTATGGGGCTTTCTCTAGAGGATTTAGTGCTAGGTATGATGTTATCGTTGCTTGGTTTAGTCTAGTTGCGAGTGTCGGAGGCTAATGGTGGATGGATAGGGATTTCAATACTGTCGGAGCTAAAGAAGGTTTGTCTACTCCGTTGATGTAATCGAAGTGTTTGTAAAGTGGAGAAGCTAACTGATAACAGGATGGGCTCCTGCAATATTCAAGCCCTCCCAAGATGCACAAGCGAAGGGTGCTCAAGCTCTGCCCGAAGACTTCATGGACGAAGAAGTCCTCCAAGAAGCAGAGGAAGAACAGATTGTCGAAACAATGTCCGGATTTTCAGGGATCGGGTCTACGGAGGGGCTTGGCCAGGGGGTTAGACAGGTTACTCTGATGGAACTGCCCACACCTGTTGCACGAGACACGGTTGGCGCCAAGCTTCTTTCCTGCCCAGGCAGGAAAGAAGGCCAAGGTATTGCCCCCAAGGTTTGGAGAAAGGCTGCGATCAATGATGCTGTGGACAATACCGAGAAAACCTATTTAGTTACCCCGGCAGACAGTACAGTTGTGACGTTCACACGGAGGAATGATTCTAAAGGCTTGAGATATGTGGACGAGGATCAACTGCAACAAGGGAAGGAGTCAGAGATTGAGTGTCCGGCTGTGAAAAAGAACAAGAGGAATGGTAATGGATTTGGAGTGGGAGTTTTGAATGATGATGGGGATGATGGTGAAGACCCTTATGAGATTCAGCCAAAGAGCACCTGCAACCGCGTGATCGGGGGCCAGAAGAAGAAGGCTGGGATTCTGAAGAAGCCAGCTAGACATGTTTCTGTTTCCAAGAAGGTAGGTATATCGAAGGCTGCGACATTTTGCTGAAATTCTATGATCGGAGGTTGCTCCTAGAAGGCTTTATCATATCTACAGAGCTAGTGTTTTGATGCTAACTGTTTGGACAATTTGCAGAGGGAATCAAGGTCAGCCCAACACCATCGCTCCATCCTCTCCCATCGGTCCACACATGAGGTCCCGGTGCCCTCTATTATCACTACCCCTCCCAGCACTTCACTACCGATCACTATGCGTGCCAGTGCCCACTCCAGAAAAACCTCACGCTCAACCATCAGACCTCTCCACCCACCTCCCCAAAGCCTATCGCTTTTGAAGAAACTTCCACGTACTGAGACTACATCTGGAATACCTGGAAAACTCATTCGTCCGCCGTATCAGCAAGATGAATCCGGTAACTGGAAAAGGGCCCCCGGACAGCCCCCTGGCTCAATCACAATTTCCACTACTCAATATCATCCATTGCAGTCAAGACGTCAATCTGCCAACCCACTGCGCAGGATGGCTAGAAAAGGGAAGAAACGAAGGGTTATTTGCACAGACAGGGAGATAGAGCTATGGCTGGATAGGAGGATGTCACTTCTGCCTGATGAGATAGCAGCTTGTGAGGATGCTCGCAGGCATGGCAAGAAGTCTTTCAAGGCAATTCAAGGCCAAGAAGGTATGATATTCCCTGAAAAATTTCTTTAGAAAGCAATGAACCCAGGCGTCCAGCCAGCCCTGGTTCCAGGCATCCCAACATACTAGAATATCACTGCCTGTACACGTCCTGGCAAGGAATATGTGGAAACCGGGATTAAAGGCATAATTACACACTCACCCCCTCTATCCCGAATGGCCAAAATCCGAAGAATCTGTCCAGCAAGGCGCTAGTGATCCGGAACAACAAGCCAGGCTTTGGTGCGGAGAGGTTCAGAAACTTATAGAGATTCATATGAGAGAAAGAGGTATCCAGATTATCGAGATCCGGGATAGCTGCGGGTGTCTATAGTCGCGCCTCGCTGTCCCAGATTTCACTCCCCCGAATCCCGGCCGTCCCAAATGAAATACCCTGAATTTTAGACTTCTTTGCACTAAAACCTAACTCGCTGTCCTGGATAATTCGCTGTCCCGGACAGATTCCTTCGATTTCATTTAGCTTTTGGCCATCAGAAAGACGGCGAGGAGCTAGGACGGACTACGCCCGGCAAGGTTCGCACCGAATCCGCTATAAGTCACCAACTTTATAGCCCTATAACTTGGGCTTCCGGTACTGGTCCAAATGAAATGCACCTCCGAACGAATCATTACCTCCTGGATTGCTGAAACTGTGGAAAATGTTTTACTACCCCTGTCAGTCTCCACGACATGGTTGATAAGCAACGTTTGTTAATTATTACAAATTCGGAGGTATGCAGACTCAATACCATAATCCATTTTGATATCTATGGTGCGAATCGTATAAAACGTGTACCAGTGGTGTTGCAAAATGTAATGCTTTATGTAATCAGGGTCAGGGTTCTAAATTATGCAAAAATCTATTCTGGAGGCCTCTCGTTCAAGTCTGACAGTAATCTTAGTTTTTGTCCCATTGTTTTTATTTTAAACATTCTGATAGAAACTATTGTTATTGGGAATATTTATTACTATTGGGCTCTAAAGTGTTTGATTTCATATTATTATATTGCTTAAAGAAATTCTACTGTAAAAAATATTGAAAAATATAAACTTACTTCAAGAGTTGAACGATAGGCTTTTAGAAACTGATTTTTTCATAATGTAGAACCCTGACCCCGATTACATAAAGCATTACATTTTGCAACACCACTGGTACACGTTTTATACGATTCGCACCATACTAATAATATCACTGAAGAATACTGGGACAGCAACTTAGTAATCTCTCTCTTAGACGTGTTCCCAGCCCTCCGGGAGCCCGGCGGGACCTGGCCGAAGGACTGCCAAGAGCCCTGGATGGGACGGGACGGCTATCCGGAGTCCCTCACGGGCGGTCAAAATGTAGGACCGCTGTCCTTAGGCCGGACGACCGACCTATAGGGTGAGACATGTTGGGGAAGGTTGGAGATGGCAAGCAATGGCGCGGAATGGCCGGGAGTGGTGAGGGCTGCAGGGGACTGTGGGGGCGGCCGGGGAGGCATGAGTGATGTCTGATGATACAAGAATAATTCGTTTGGAGGTGTATGATCTCAGCTTTGCTGATGCGGGAAGTCTAAGAGGTAGGACTGTAGCCCCCTACAATCGGTCCAACTCTCAGGTTCCCGGGTGTCGCCCGTCCCATCCTCAGCCGCCCGGGAGTAGTCCCTCGTAGCACCCTTAAAACGATGGACTATGAGCTGTAGCCTGTCCCGTTCTCCTCCGAACACGTACGGACTGGACAGCTGTTAATATTGTTTCTTCCCTGGGACAATTATGACAGGAGTACGGGTCTGGATCCTTTGGGAAAGGCTGCCATGTATAAGAGACCTGCATCAAACCCATCCAGATGGAAGGCACCAGGCAGGACGCTTGGGTTCATTGCTTGATACTGACACCAGGGCTGTTATTTGCTAATATTCGGCTGATATAGGAAACATCATTGAGGTGTTTTCTGACACTGATATCACAACACATAATCCACGTCCTGAGCTTCAACGCTTGAAAAAGCTCTCACTAGACGAGATTCAGGAGGAGTCTGAATATTTTCAACAGATTCAAGTTCCAAATGGCGCTTTCTACCTTGGTCTAGATGCGAATTTCCAAAGGATCTTTGCTCTTTTCCCCAACCCCTTCCGGCTCGCCTATGGTGAGGAGGTAGGAAAGGAAGTACTGGACACTACAGAGACCAATATCATCAATTACACATTAGTGGAGCCGCCACAGATACCTTCAAATACCAGGCACAAAGAGTATGAAGAATGGCTTCTTAAAAACCAACAGCACTGTGCTTTACCTACATCAAGGTGTGGTATTTACCACTGGGGTGTTTGGGTGGCTACTGGGCGACAGGATCTTGGAGTCGTGCTTACCGCGAACCAATCCAAGCCCATGGCACATAACCAAGCTTACCTTAGTGAGTTGTTAACATCACTTAATAATGTTACCCATCTTCAGAGGTTGCTGCTAGGTGCAATTGATTCAACTCAGCGTGACCTGATGGAGGAAGCAATAGTCAAACTAAGAGATCCCTTGAATCAACTATGGTGTCATTCAGAGAATGAATGTTTCAGCCTCCGGGCCTGCCTGATTAACCTCCTTACAGAACCTCACATCGATGATGGGGACCTAGATTGGGCTATGTTAACTGCTTTGGGGAATTTTGAGGAGGGAGAATTCTGTATTGCAGATATTGGTCGTCGATTTAGCTATGGAAGAGGGTCAGTTGCTGGCATCCGTGGACGGCTATTCATCCACTTTACCAGAAAGTGGAGCGGATCACGCATTGGTTTAGTTTCTACAATACATCAAGCGGTTTTTCGACAGGCTCAGAACTCTAAGGACTCAGAAAATACACAACCCCCTCTCAAACGCCGAAGAGGGAAAGGGAAGTGCTCAACAGATCAGTCCGAGGTTCTTCCCGGGCCACGATGAGGACCGACGACATTATGTCTTCCCGTCCGGTGTTTTCCAAACGTGCAGTCAACCCACCACCGAAAAAATAGCCCCACCGTCCCCCGGGAGAAATATCTCACACGAGCCGCCCTGCCGCCCCAGTCGTCCCCTGGTGTCCCCTGTTGCCTGTCCCCCGTCGCCCCCTGTCGCCAGCAATTCCACCATCCTCCCTAGTGTGGAAAGTCACCGGGGATCACCAACTTGTTTCCTATCATTTTTGTATCCTTTCTTTTTGCCATTGGTATTACCGTATTGTTTGCTCTGTTTTTGGTGCTTTTCCTTGTCACTCACTTTTTTCACCCATAACTCGGTTTGGATTGGTGGAACCGGAGAGGGAAATGCAAGAGTTGTTTCCTTATGGAAGGTTTTTGTGCAAGAGGAGATATTAGGAATTATAGGGATGGATTTCGTGCTTCATTGTTATTTTCACGGTCTACCATATTTCCAATGTATTTCCACTTCTAACAATCATAGGATGTTGAGAGGGACACAATCGAATAAGGGTCCATTCCCTCCGGTGGCTATTATAGAATAACACTGATTTTATTGCCTTTTCCACAAATCTCTACCTCCATTTGGGACACGAAGTGATAGAATAGTGCAAAAAAAACCTTAGCCAGCAGCCCCCCCGCTGTCCCCTACGCCAATTTGTCTTACATTGTAGGGCTCGCTGCCCTCAACAATGACGGCTGCCCTGACCTTTTCTGAAGAGAACTAACCGCCTTTTGCCGTCTGGTCTCGTCAAGGGTTCTCGGCAGTTGTCCCATAGGGCCCTAAGGGAGCTCCCGAACGTTGAGAATACTGAGTGAAGATATGGAGCTTCTCTTAAGCGGTGATAAATATCATGATTAAATTCAGGGTGTAGAAAAGAAAGGCTCGCGGAAAGTTGAGATCAGGAACCAAGGAATGTGGTGAGGAAAACAAAAGAAAAACAAATAGAAGAAAGCTTTTCAAGGCTTGTGTATCTCTCCGCCGGTGCATATACCACTCTGGCCTAGCGGTCCGGGTATTCCCCATATCAAGTGCCTCTATTTCCACCAGGGACCGTATGGGGCATGATAAGTGATGTTTCGTGAATTGCGCTCTGGATATATAGCAATAAGGAGATCCGGCCAAACAAATGAGATCAATAGACTAAGTAGGGATCCCTGGGTTTGACACTCTATATTCGCTTTCTTTTTCGGAATAAATCTTCGCATTCCATCTACCGTCTCCACTAGTGGCAAATCTAGGAGCTTTCCACAGTGCAAGGGGACATTCGCTGCAGCCATATCCCTGGTCCTATAGGATGGCAAAGCACTCATCGAGAGGGACATAACTCGGGGAGCCTAAGTTAGGTGAGTTTACAGTTTGAACCTAAGTTCTGAGCTCTAAGTGGTGTGCTACTGTGAGAGTTAGACTTTAATCGCATAATATAAAGGACACCACGGAGCGGTATGAGGGAGTGAGGTATTATAGTTGCAGGAGTTCACCTTATCGCGTGGAAAGCTCAGGCCCACAGTCTACCCAAGCCTTCGATTTTCGGCCATAGTAGGTCCCATCGCCGAAGAAATGATAGAAAACTGTGAGCCCGCCCTGTCCCACCCTAAGCAAATTCACAAAACTATAGTTTAATGCCACTCTAACTTTGCCTTCGAACTCTAACCCACCATACCTCCGACCCCTGCTCTGACCGGTCCTGGCCACTCGTCATGGCATTGTGACCAGTGACTACATGATTTTACGGGTGACCAGTGGTCACTGCCAACACTGGTAGCGAGGGTAGACCGCCCGAGGGGTCAGCGAGGCGGCACCCTCAACGAGGCGCGGCGTGTCTTGGCACATGTCTGGGACTAAGCAACCAAAATTCCCCAAGTGTTTTTAATTTACTCAAGTACACAAACATCCCACAGCACACCTTCGGAACCAGACAACCATGTCTTGACTTTCCCAACAACCTCTGGAGACTTGATTGACTCCACAGGATTGTCCTAAGGAGCAATTGCAACAGAGAGACTGGTCTGTGCTTCATCTGAAGAGCTTTCCTCCAGTTCTTCAGCGTTCGGCCTGTCAAATTCTCCTCCAGTTTCAGTGAGTTCTTCCCCCACCCCACAACATTCTCCATCACCCTGTCCCCTAGACTGACTATCTTCAGAATTTTGAGCAGACATGTCAAGTTCTGTGCTAAGTCCTCTAGATGCTTCTCAAATTTCTTTACCTTTTGTTCGGCTTCCCGAACCTTTTGAGCAAGACTTTCATCCTCCAGCCCCAATTCTCCGCAAGTTTTACGACGCTTGGGTAGTTGACCCTCCTTTTCCAATCTTTCTGCCTCCTGTTTTTTATGAGTACATTCTGCTAATTTTCTCTTTCGGGTTTCAAATAGGTTGGTACTATTTAGGTACTTTCTTCTCGCTGTCTCACGCTCTCCGTCGGTTTGGGATTCAGAAAACCTTGCGATATTGTCACGATCGATCCATGCTTTGCCACATGTAGGAATCCATGTACGATTTGCCTTCTTTCATTTTTGTGTTTCAGCTAACAGTTTTCTCAGGTTCTCAATTTGGCGATCTTTGTCATCAATCGTGGTAAGTGCTCGATTTGTACTTGTCGCAAGGTTACTAACAATTCTCTTTAGTCCCCATGCGACAGGATCATTTCCTGGCAATGTCGCAAACACTTTAAGTTCCTGCTTCTGGATATTTTGCCTATCTCGGGAAACTTCCAAGTGATGGATCTCTTGGGCAGTAAAGGAACGAAGCGGTTGTGGGCTTGGGGATCGAGATAAAATGGGATGTGAAGAAGGGTTTCGGTTGATAGCACAGTTGGTTGAACTTGAAGTTGAAGGTCTGGTTTGCAAGGTCTGAATTTTTTGAATGATGATACTTCTGTTTGTAGGATAAAGGCCAGTAATACAAAATCTACTCTGTATGTTTAATACTAAAAAGGCAGCACGGTGGGCGGTCATGAGAACTTCATAGAAGTTGGCTTTTGATATACCATACTCATGTCTTTCGAACCTTCTTGTAAGCTCTTTCTGATAGTGGTGTTTGTATGGTCTAAAAACAGAAACATCTAGCGGTTGAAGTCGATGGGTAGTGTGTGGTGGTAAGCAGTATAGAATTATCTTTTCCGATAGACAAAATTCCAAAAAATCAGGATTTACGTGACTATTATGCTCATCGAATAAAAGTAAACGATATTGCCCCTCTGCCTTATGTGCTATTTGGCTTTGGTTGCCAAAGTTTTGCTTGAGGTAGGTTTGTGCCATCTGTTTATCTGTCTAGCCATTATGTGACCGGCCAAACAAAATATCTTCTGGATCACCCTTCACTGTTCTAAACTACTCCGCAATGAACTCCTCTGCCTTCAGAATAATTGTAGGCTGCAGGAAAGTCCCATCTGCACATATCCCTTCAATTACAGTAATAAATTCTCCTGTTCCATTTAATGTATATAAGTATTAATTTTTATTAATTATTTAAAAATATATATTTTCTAAAAGTACTTACTCTATGCAGGGAATTTCAATTGCCCATTTTCACGTGAATTGCGAACAATCTCCAGAACCCTATCTGACTATCCTAGCCCAAGTAGAAATCCAATCTCATCAATATTATATATATTGCAAGCTTGGATTTCATACTCAATAATGATACTTTCTAACTATAAAATATATTAATAAATAATCAATCATAAACAAATTAAATAATAATAATAAATATAAAATAACAAGAAACTACTTGCACACTATAATAATACCTTAATAAATATTTCATAATAAAAGATTTGAAAGATAAAAAAAAAGAAAAACTATTGTGGGCAATAATACCTTGTCAAAAAGCTGGTTCATCAATTGAAGGTTGTTTCCTCGAATATTCCGAATGAAGTCCAACTGCTTGCTAAAGCGTGATTTGTCCTCCGGGTGTCTCTTCTGAAACCCTTCCTCCCAGTGCTATCCTAGCACTTCGTTTGGATTCCTTTTGCGTACAACTGCAGTAGCAATTTCGTAGAACTGCCATATGGTAGGAGGAAATCCTAGCCGGCAGTGAAAGTAACAGTGCTCAACAACAGCCCTCTGCTCCTCCGGAGTTAGCTTTTGTCTCTGCTGTCCCCCCTCTTCCTTATTTTTTCTTCCTTTAAGACGATGCATCACTGTGGTTGGTGCAACTCCAACCATTTGGGTGGCAATCATAAGACTTGGAGCTATTCCAGTGGCAGCCATTTCAATAGCCATCTGCTCTGGAAGCCGGATCAGTATTTGATACTCATTCTGTCTCCCTTGCCCGCTAGGAGGATTCGGAGACAGTGACATCCTTGAAGTATTCTGAATGCTCAAAAGAAAAGGACAAAAGCAGCCTGTGGAGTCGTTTGCTGTTGCTGCAATTTCACTATGATCAAACCAATGCAGTTGATTACTGTTAGGCATACCGGAAGGCTCAGCCTTCCATTAGTGAATAAAGAGCTATAGTTACCCTACCTTAGGATTCTGAGTTCAAAAGCACAAGCCAACACCCCCCTCCCGCACCAGCATTGGGACAGCGCTACATCAGCAGACCCCGCCGTAGTTGCGTCCCCTCACCAAAGACATGATCAGTGGAGGCCTTCTCGTAACTCTGTATATGTCGCCGCCGTCCGTTCGACCGGATCCCGTTCACAGGATATATGAGAGAAGACCTCTGGTAAGCTTATGCGAGAGGTTCGAGCCAAATCAGTGGACGTCGCATAAGGTTGCTAAGCACTAAAGACAAGGGTCGCGAAAGTGGTCACTAAGTAACGGGACGTTTTTACAGACAATGGTTAAGCAACACATTCTATACTCCACACTCCTGCAATGAAAGTCGCAGAAGTGAATTGTGTTGTTGCATGAGGTAGTTTGAGAAATCAAGCATACCTGCAGTCACATACGTCACTAGTATTCTCGAATACTGAGGGAACCATACGATAACGATATGACTATGGAGAGATAAATGCTCTTGGTGCGATTATCGGGACAAGTCTATCTTATGCCTCGTAGTTGTTGAGTGCAGGATACATCTGCAATCCTGAGAGGTTCGATAACAAAGCTGGCCCCTTTGTTGGTTCGATCATGGAGACCATTCTGCGTATGCAATGGTGAGCAAAACTCCATGACGACGAAGATGAATCGTGACCAATGGACTGATGTGTGGGAGCACCGTCAGGAACAACTCATGGTGTTGCGATTCAGAAGTCGAGTGAGATAACAGAATTGTCAGGGTCAAATGGTATTCGCACTTTCCGGAGAAGCTGGAATTTGTTAGCAGGTACTTAGTTAGTATAAGAACTAGATGTAGCACGCGACCACCCAGACGTGGCATATAAATATCAAGGTGCCTCCCAAGCTATTTGAACATTATCAAGCAACGGAGAAGAGATCTTATCAATATAAAATTGTTTACGCAAAAAAATCTTTTATCACTCTATCTACCTCTAGACATTGTGCCTTCCTAGACAATCTCCGTCTATGATTAAGATTACCGGCCTGAGTTATCTCGCAAGACTTTGAGATAGGCTCCCCCCTAACAATTACCTAGTCATTTTTTACTTGTTTACAACTACCCACATGCCAAGCAATGCCGCGCCTCGTTGAGGGTGCCGCCTCGCTGACCCCTCGGGCGGTCTAAACCAAGAGCCCCTGCGGCTATTGTTTTAGATTAATATCTAAACAAGTTTTTTAAGCAGCCTCAGCCAGAGCAGTCAGTCTTGAAGAAAGGGTTTAATAACCGAACATAAATGGATCATCCTTTATAAGAAAGAACTTGTTTCCCATTTTCAGCCTATCACATGATACATTCCACCCCGGCACACGGCCGTTTCGAAGAGCAGTAGTGCGGGTAATAGGATGCGCAAGTATTAAGGAGTGCAATACTAACGTATTGGACCGGGAAGAGGATCAGACCCGGAAGTGGATCAGTTAAAATGCACCAAAAAAATTGAAATATGGAAATCACAATTAACGCACAACCCTGAAAAGATGAGATTAGGAAGGGTAGGTGATATCTCCAATGGTACACGATTTGAGATTTGCCTGTTTTTCAGCTAAATTCGGAGGATTAATTTTTTCAAACTTCCCGCAGTGAGGATTTGTGCAAAATTCACATAAACTGATTCACTTCTGCGTCTGATCCACTTCCCGGTCCAGTACGTTATCGAGAAGTGTGCCCGAGTTTACCTGTAGCTTTGGGATTGGCTTGACATCGAACTCGAACTGCAGTAAACCAAACCTCGTAGAGAAAGCTGACTAGCTTTGTCGTACTTAATTACGTAGAAAGTACGTATCCCGAGGCACTATTTCAACATTATCACACATGGGCAATTTTTCATTAGGCCAACGTGACAAGCCCTGTTTATAAGGTACGGTAGAAAGGAGGAAACACCTCTGGTTCTCCTGTGCTGAACACTCTGTCATTTGGATTTTATTTTTACTCAAAAATAATTATAATCTCTCCCTCTCTTTTTTCCCGTTCAGCGCTCCAAAGCTCGACAAATAGAACTATGGATCCATACATGTCCATCGGTTGTGCTGCCTACGAGGCACTACTTCCACAAGACCTACCTACCGAAGCTGTGAATACTGCGATGAGATTCATCAAGGACACCCTTACCCAGTATCAACAACCCAAAAGTTATGGCATAATTATTCGCCATGCACCAAGGCTCAGCCAGCCCACCATCCCGACAATTCTGCTAGGATTTCCAGATATTACTCTCATACCAACCCTCACACCGCCAAACCCCATTGCCGAGATGCCCGTCTTAATTGTCACTGACAAGGCAGTACCAATGGTGTCGGCTGATAACCCGCCAATGCGGTCTGACGCCACCGTCCACGCTCCCCAAAGGGTTGGACTTTCACGTGTTTCAGTAGGAGCAAGATATTCTCTCCAACAATGCGGTAGTTTTGGAGGTTGGCTTTCAACAAAGGATGGGAGAAAGTTAGGCCTGACATGTGCTCATTGTCTTCCCGGTTGTGATATTGGTGCAACTATAGTGTGTCCAAGCACGGCAGAGCTTACCTCCCGACTCGATGCTATAGTAGAATATACAAGCTATTGCCCTGCGTCTCGATACGAGATAACCTACTGGGGACGAGAGCTCTTTGAAGCAGAGGTAGAATTCCTGAGAGGCCGGTTTCAACAATTATCTGATGATGATAATGGTGTTGAGCTTAAAGATGGTTCCAAGATAAAGCTCATGGGACCTGATTTTGGAAAATTAGTCGCCAAGCGAGAACACCAATCCACAATCCTGAACAGACATAACCAACGGCTACAACACGAGGGCAAGAGAGGATTTGCTCTTGAAAGCTCAATCCCATTATCTAGGTTAGACTGGGCAGTATTGGAATGTCCTGAGTCACGGTCAGCAGTTCCCCGTTTCCCATCCGTTTTTGCAAAAAATAATTAACAAAAATATCAGAATACTTGGAAATCAACTCGGCCCGACTCATATATTTACAGACGAACAGGTTTTCTCGTCTGGTAACCTAGAGCCAGGCACCACGGTTTTCAAGGTTGGCTGGGCAACTGACCAAACTGAAGGAATCATGAACCATGCCACTGTTATGATTTGGGAGAATGGCCGGTTAACGCAAGAGCTTGCAATTGTAGCTCAATGCGGGGGATCATACACTTGGTGCTTTGCCACCAAAGGTGATTCAGGGTCACTCGTTTTGCTTCAAGCCACTTTTGAAGCTGCTGGGCTGTTGGTGGCAAAAAATGAATCCTCAATTGCACGGTGGGTTGCTGTTACTCCTCTATGGGCTGTACTTGAGGATGTAAATAATGCAATAGGAGTAGACGTTGAGTTTTGTTCTGAGTTTGCAACAGTTTAAGCTTGCAACCTTCAGTCCTTTTTTGTATTATTACTTCTAAGTTACACCCTCCAGCAGAGTGAAAACACAAAACACTTATGATACCAAATGTCTTCTCTCATCCTTCAAAATGGAAACACTTTATTGTAGTTGAGGAACGAACAGGAATCTTCACCGATGGCATTTTGAACAAGAACTGATGAAAATATCTGATGCGGAGGTATGGGCCAACGATGAAAGCCAGTGTTCCCAACCGTCCAGTCGGTCCGTCTTTGGGGGAGGACGGGACGGACTATATGGCTCTTAGCCCGTCTTTTTGGGGGTGCTAGGACAGACCACACCCGGGAAGGTGAGGACCGGATGGACTATAGGGGGCTATAGTCCTAGCTCTTGGACCTCCTGTACTAGCCAAGCTGAAATCATACACCTCCAAAAGAATTTTTTCACATCATGAGACATCACTCGTGCAGTCCCCGGCCGTCCCCCGCAGTCCCCCACCGTCCCCGGCCGTGCCTCACCATCCCCGGCTGTCCCCTGCAGTCCCCCCGCTGTCAACCCCCCTGCCCTGAACTAACATGTCTCACCCTGTGGGGCCCGCCGTCCTCCCCAAAGACTGCCGTCCTGCTCTTAGGCCGCCCCAGACGGACTACAGCTAGCCGTCCCGTCCTAAAAGCTTGATGCAGGGTAGTGGAGCGGATCAAGTCAAGAGGTAGGACTTGATGAATATTATGATTGATTAGATTCAGGATATAGAAGGAAAGCTTTTACGGAAAATTGAGATCAGGAACTAGGAAATCTGGTGGGAAAAAAGAAAAACAAATAGATTTTTTTTTCATGACTTGTAGATCACTCCACTGGTGCATTACCGCTCTAGCTCAGCGGTCCAGGTATTTCTTATACGAAGTGTCTATTCCCGGGAACAGGATGAGTGATGTCTCATCATATCAGCCGTACCTATATCCATTACGAGATTTAGTCAAACGAATGCGATGAACAAACCAGGCAGGGATCCCAGATTTTGACACTGCGGATTCGCCTCTCGCTCCAGAATGAATCTCCAGGCTAAATCTGCTGCCTTAATTGGTGGCAAGTCTAGACGCATTTCCACAATGTGAAGCAACATTCGCCCCACTGACAACTACATCCATTACCCTATAGACAGGTGAAGCACCCACCGAGAGGAGCATAACATGGGGGGCCGACGTTCGATAGGTTTACAGTCTGAAATTTCATTCTGAGTGATAAATAAAGTGGTGTGCTACTGTGGGAGCCAGATATTTAGTCGCATAATATAACGGGTAGCAGGGGGGGATGGTGGAGTCAGTCTACTCTCTTGGAGTTCACAGCATCCCGCGGGACACCCAGGCCCACAGTCCATCCAGGACTTCGATTTTCGGGTGTAAGGCGTCACCATTGCCCGAGAAATGGCAGACAATAGCCCGTAGTCGGTCCCGTCCTACCTCTAAGACCGACCCTCCAGTGGTAGTCATTTTTCGGTCTATGTGTGGAAGATGTGTTAAATAAGCTGGAGGTGGTTGCGATTCCAGGATGTAGATTACTTTCGGATGGGGGCAAGCGAGATGGGCCTGCCCACGGGAGGATTTTGCTTATGTTTAGTAGGCATCTGTGTTGGGGCCAGATTCTTGCAGGGTCTGGTTTTCTTTCTATGACCAAGGTTATACTAGCCGTTATCTCATTGAAAGATCCCCAGGATCGAATGATCGCTGAATCAGGTGTACCCGGATCGAGTGATCGCTCATGGCTAGTGCTCGAGTGTCACCAGGTATAGCTAATTGCCATAGTGTGCATAGGAACTAGAATTAACATTTTCTGCCCTCATTCTAAGTATTCGAATCTGTACAAGTGCACTGAAGCATACTCCCCCCGCGTATCTGTGCTCCCAACATGACCCGAACAAACATAGTCCCCGATGCGAGTTTGGATGCGTTGTATTGATGAGGGGGGACTTGCATAGATCTGTATAAGCCAAAACCGCTCAGGCGATAAAAACCGGTACAAATAGTGAGCGAGGGAAACAAATGATAGTGAACAGATAAAAAACTCAGGCTCAAAATCGTGCCATGAGAGAAAGAAAACACCGCAAGGGACTCAGATGAAAAGATACAATAAGGAACAAAAGGGTATGTTCGCTTTTAGGTATCATTCAGAGAAAAGAAACTAAACTAGAATGAAATAGAAGTTGTGGTTGCCCACCTATTCACCGGGCCCACTGCCACATATCGCTGTAAATCAGCCCCCTCGAGCTACCAATCCTGGTGACAATCCCGTTCGTATACCCTAACATGACATACCGCAATGGGATTCCTCCATGGAAATAAAACAAGAGCCTGTGTGTTGGTATCATATCCGGTTTTGTGGTCAGTTTGTACAGTCTATTTCAGAATCCGGGCTCATAACTTGAAGACATGAGCCAACTTTAAATGGCATCTTATCCAATCATATCGACCGGATGTATCTATCTGAATAACATCAATCTCAATAAGAAATACATATGCAACTCCTAAGCCCTCCACAGCCATCAAGACTTCGCACCAATTCCCATACCAGCCCTCATATCTCGGCAGCTCATTATCATTTCATAGCCATACAATCTACAACACCAACCACCATTCCTAAAATTCCATAACAACACATTCTGCACAACACATGTGGTGAGGGCTCACCGAGTGACAACATATGACCAGAACCCGCGCAGCACAGCACCGCTAGATTGAGAAAATTTGATTATCGGGATTGCCAGCAACTAATCCAGCGCAGCCCCTGCCCGCCAAAAAAGGAGGAAGGAAAGAAAAAGAGAAGAAAAACTCCCTGGTATCGTGCCCATGAATGCTACACTCCAGCTAGCGACAATGACAAACCTAATTTCCGAGCCCAGCTAACTGTCTAAGGAAGAAAAAAAACTATCGAAATCTATATTTCTGTCTAAGCAGAACTAGATGATTGAGCCTTCGCTTCCCTCCCTCTTTGAATCGCCGCCATAGCCTCGGTAAAGAACTCCTGTACAAATGTTTCGCTAGAGACAATCCTATTAGCTAATGATAAAATGACTAGAGGAGGTTAAGTAGAGACATACGCATAAAAAGAATGCTGTGCAGAATGGTCCGAGACGAGGTTATGCGCCAGTTCATGTGCGACAACAACAAACCAGTACGCCAAGGCTTTCTCCGTATTGCCTTTGGCAACTGCTTCGGCGTGGAGTTGCAGGAAGAAGCGCAGATTGCAGAATATCGAACCGTTGGTATTAAACGCAATCGCAGTTCCTTGCTCATCGAAGTAAATGTGCATCGAGGTAATCTTGAGGGAATATATCTCGGCAATTTCCTTTAGCAGTTTGGAAAATGAGTTAACTGCCGCGGCATTCCTGCCGAAAAAATCTTGCACTTTCACCTTCCTGTCGACGTACAATTTGATCCCCAAAGCGGAATTTCCGGCGAAGGTAATATCGTGACTCGGGCTTTCTCTACTAGTTAGCACCGAAACATTAAGAGAAAGTGCGAGAAACATACCGAGAATCGCAATAACTCTTCTGCTCCTTAACGGCAAAGGTTTCCGGAGGAGAGAACAAGTTATTAGAATCATGGCTTCTACTAGATTCCACTGCTCTGCGCAGGTTCTCTCTGATCCTATGGGGTTCGGTAGGCTTTTCGACCTGTGGCTGTGCGTGTGGAGTTGGCTTTATTGGTAACTGCACCTGTTGCTGTGGCTCGGGAGACTGGTAGTCGAGAAAATTCCCCGGCCCAGTTTGCCGGCTCTCCTTATCAAGCCCAAGAGCTCCGGTAATCTTCCCAAAGAGGTTATTCGTCCTCAGCCTATCCACGTTTGGAGGGACTAGGGGATTTGTCTTCCCCCGAGGAGATGATTGAGTAAATGCACCTGGCATAATAGGTTTCACTTCTGGCTCCTGGATAGCCTGCTTCTCTGGCTCCCGCAAAATTTGTTTCTGCTGTAGCTTCTCCTTTTCAAGCGCCTGCTTCTCCTTTTGAAGCGCTTGCTTCTCCTCTTCTTCAAACCTCCGTCGTTCCTCCTCGAGCCTCCTCTGACGCTCGTTTTCTGCAAGGCGAGCCTCGGCGGCTTTTGCTCTCAGGATCCGGTCAACGTTAAAGCCTCGCGACTTCAGTACCATCAACTCTATAATCCAATTAGTAAATCGAATAATCCAAGAACTGTGTGGAAAAGCATACCAGTGCTCAACAAGCTCTCTAGTAACAAATAGGAATGCGGTTTAGGCCGTCTAAGTATAATAGTCACGAGTCCTACCGAGACGTCGTAATACGAGAACTTATGAGTGACATACAAAATAGTCTGCTTGGTCACAGTATCTCTCGCCATCGCAGCTGTCTTGTCCTGCTGATGACTGATTGTCCTATATCCTTCGTGTTTCAGGGTATTCTTCACACGTATGCTATCAACATAGGAAACCCGCAGGTTGTTTTCCAACCATCGAGCATCATGTGCAACTTCTTCGTTGTTGTTATGAAGAAACAAACGGCACCTCTCCAGAACAAGTTTATTCAATATCTCTACCTCTTTCTCCGCGTGGATTGGATTTCCAATGCGCCATTCAGGAAAGACCCTTGCTGACACGGCTGAAGCGCCTAAAGACTAGAAATTTGATTCAAGATTAGCTTCATACCACCTGATACACAACCAAGCCTCCATACCGTATAAAAGCTCTCTAGAATATCCTCTTGCGGGGCTGTCAGAATCTCGCTCTTGAACATGACGTAAGTCACATATTCATCGATCACTAAAACTTGGTCCGCCCTAGCCAGAATGAACTCCCTAATGGTACCCCCGTCGGCATTTTCTTCAATGGCACTTCCGTCAGCCCCATTGCCGGCCGAAACTTCCCTCAGTGCTCCAAGAAACCGACTCTTCCGCATCTCCCTGACAAGCATTTTGTCTTTCTTCAAGTGGCTCCAATTCTCTGCGATACTTCTCAAGGCCCCCATGTATTTCTTCTCGCCGCCGAAGACGTCAAGCAAACGATCCGGCTCACGAACAATCATATAGGCAACCTCTGCCACTGTGGGCTCATGCTTACTTCCGCATTTAGTCAAGAAAGCATTTGCGTCTTGCCCTAAGTCGACAAAGTCAAAGATCTCATAATAGGGACTGCCCTGCCCCCCTAAAAAGCAGTTCCTTGGCGGGATCCACTTCAGTTTCCCCGTCGGACCCGGTCGTATATCGCTAGGTTTTAACGGCACAGGCACAATGCGGGCGCTCGACAATCGCTCGACAAGATGAGGTAGAATTTCCGCAAGCCGAGTTGAAAGGTAGGAGAATTTATCTTGAGCGTCGCGGATCGTGGTCGGGGGTTGGGTGATAAGTTTATCGATGCAGAATGTCATAGGAGGATCAACAGACACCCCAAACTTCTGTCCGTGCTCCTGAAGGTCACCCCGTAAAATATCATATCCCATGATAGAAGCTCGGGGGTTAGAATAACAGTGTCTAGGTGCGGCCAGCTTCGCCTTCTCTTGGCTCCCACCTTTAAGTGGTAAAAACGCCATCTCTAGCCCGGCAGCATTGAAAGTCGTATATCCGTTATTGTAATAATTGTTCACATAGTATTGCAAGGCAGCCTCTCTGAGCTTTGCATCGTCCGCAGAACCAGCAGCTATCCTTAAAACATCCTGCGCACTCGGATACTTCTTGAGCCCAAGGCTTGTTAAAAACTTCCCCTCCGGGCTACCAGCTTTCCAATTCGGCCAATACAGTATCGGCAATCCAAGCTTCCTAAGTTGATCGTCCGGTTCGTAGAGCTCTGAAACTCTGTACCGATTTTGCTGCGACTGAGGACTTGAAGTTTCCGCCTTGCATATAGCCGTGTTCTTGAGTTTCGTGATGTCGTCCCTAGGGATATCATTCCAGACACTAGTGAGATACCTGACAAGATCTAGATGGCTCCATTTTGTCCCGCCTTGAGCTGCATTCTCGACCATCAACCTCTCAAACACCAGCTTAAGTTCCACCGTCTTCCTAACACCGAGAGCTGTAAGGAATTTATCTCGTACACCATTCATACTCACAACCAATGGTAGGTCCTGGAAGAGCTTGACGGTATTGAAATATGCCTCCGTAGGAGTCCTCAAGCCCATCTTTGTTGGTATGCACTTTCTATTCTTCAGAAGGTCAATAACATCCTCCTTCTGCTTGCTTGTCATTGGGTCCCAATTCTTGGAAACGATTGCCATAACCTGCGCCGAGAACTTTGGTGAAAGCTCAATATTTTGCGAGACCGGCAAGGGATGAGGCGGGGAACAAATAAATCTCAACCAAGTTAGAATTGCGATCTCTTCCCAACCGAGCGCCAGTAACTGAGGCTTAGACAAGGCTTTAGTGACCTGAAACGGTAGACAATCTGAAGGGATCGGGACATCAGGGGACAACTTGGTGGGATTGACATAATATTTTATCATTCCCAGAGAGATGGGAATTGTGACATCTCCGCTGGGATCCTCTGGCGGGGAGGTCGTCGCAACAGCTACACCAAGCAAACTCTGAACAATATTATCGTCCAGATCCCCTTTGGTCCGTTTTTCTGCCAGCCACTTCAGGAATAAATCTTGCTGTGCCCCACTCAAGGCTCGATTTTGGAGCTCGTGCTGAATATCGGTAGCAGTGATCTCCGTTAGCAGACCCAGCTCCTTCAAGCCTCTTATGAACTCATGCGCCTCTTTCGCAATCTTCTCCGGCAACAGCGGTAACCCAACCAAAAAGTTCACGTCGCTCGATAACCGCACTCGGCCACTCGGCAAAACCCCTCGGGTGGACATGACCTCAATTGAATTCGACCTTCTCTTAGAATAGCCCCAGAATTCCGCTCTGATATGCTCTCCCACAGCCGAGGCCGGTGTTGAAGGGGTGAACGTGAACTGCTTCATGATATGAATAGCATGGTCAAACAAGTCCTCTAATTGCCCCTTTTGCCTTTCAGCCCGCCTAGCCAGTACTGACATCTCATCGGTGTAGATGATCCTAGCCAAGATACCGGCGATCCTGAGCATCTCGATATTCCAATCCCTAATAACCCTAGCATTAAGATCTATATTCTCTCTCTCGACAGTAGGAATCACCGAAGGGGCGGATATATGAGCGCCAATGCTAGTTGTTTGATGTGTTGGGAAACCAATAAATATTCTCCCTGACTTTCCAGGTAATACATTCGAGAATATTTCCGCATCCCCCGAAGCGTCAAGTTCGTCCTTTGACATCGACAGAATAGCTAGTTTCGTAGTCTTAGGTGGCGGTTTTTTGGTTGCACGCTCGAGTTCCTTGGCAAACGAAGGGGTAACATAGGTGTTCACAGTCGCCGTAGCTATCCGCAAAAATATCGAGGCTAGTGTATAAGAAGATAAATCTGAGTGAAGCGATTCCTTGGGCGCTACCGGCCGAGAGGTGAGGCGAGAAAATATCGATCCAAAGGTTTGGCTCTCGGCTACAGGTGGGCTATAATGAGTGATGTTCATGTACTTTGCATCAATCTGCACACTCTCTGTATCCACCCTAGCAATCTGCATCAATTTATCTCGTGTGCTCGGATTTACCGACTCGGGTATCTGCAAAACATGTGATGGAGAGGTCTTCTTTTGTAATGACAATAGGCAATGGTCGTCAACATAGAGGGATATAGAACTCAGTCTGACGAAAGTAAGCGAAGTAGCAAAAAATTTGCATAAATCCTTCAAGTCCGGCAGTTCGGATGGCTCCCGGTATTCCAGCAAAAAGGTTGTATATCGATCCTTGGTATCAAGCTTTGCTCTCCGTGTATATAAAGAATTCCCTTTCCAGTAAAATGCCATAGCCTGGTCACCGGAGGACACGAAAGGTTCCTCGCAATCAGCGAACACACTGTAAAACCCAACACCAAAGGCACCAATTTTTGTCTCATCGGGATTCCCTTCCGCGATCCTCTTCAGCCGTTGCCAGTCCTCTTCTCGAAAGGAATGTCCATCGTTCTTGACCAGCATTCGGTGCATCTTAGATTTCACGAGCTCTTTAAAATCGGGTTGATGGCCTGGGGGCACCGAAGCAGATCCGCCTGATTGGAACCGAACCTCCACAGAATTTGCGTTTGCATCTGCGGCATTCTGCAGAAGTTCTCGCAGTCTAGGCAAAAGAAATACCCCATTAGTTACGAAACAAGGTTGGGGAAAGCTGAAGGGTGATGGCTACGTTGTATTTTCGCTAGAATATCGGGCAAGCACTTTATCGATCTAATACATCCGGTTAGCAAAGGAGGTGGCAGAAGTGCAGTTCTAATAGGAGTAGCCACTCACAAGAGCTCTGGTATTTACTGTAACAGCTTCCTCCTCGTGTGTAGAGCCCAAGGTTTTGGCCCGAAGGGTACTGTAATCATCCATAATGATAAAGTATGGAGGTTCGAAGCTTTGAGAACAAAAGTATGTGAAGATGGCTGTGGGAGGGCAGGAGCTATGGGGGGGGCGGATGGAGGGGCAGTGCTACGTGTTGCGGGTTGAACAGCATCCTGGCAGCTCTCATATGTAGGGCAGGGCGCAGGCTGCGGAACCAGCCAGAAGATCAATATTTACTCTCACCCAACAAGTGAGCCTGTGGAACACACGCGTAGCGCCACAGCGAGAAATCCAGTGCTTCAAACCCTTCGCTTATTCGGTGGAGGTTCTCCTGCATATCTTTTTCGCGCATTTTCGACCGGGTAACTAGTTCCCCATCGAAACCAAACACACAAGACTTCCCCCCCCTTCGCTCAGGCCTCCTCCTGCATATCAAAGAATCGTGAGGGTTGATACTCTGCAGACGTTTGTTGGCGTTTGAGTGGATGGTGCGACCAGAAAAAAGCTAGCGAGGTTGAGAGATTGTATTGTCGGGATTTCCGACACCACAATGCAAACACCCATTGCCTGATTCGATGCTACTAACACTGCAGTAGCAAAAAGTACAGCAACGTATACACCAGTACTTTTCCCCCTTTTTGCCCCGTCAAGCTCCCTTCCCTCAATTTTCCTACCCCGCTTTTCACCTTCCTATTCGGGAAGGTATAAGCGTGGGTAAAACACCACACATCAATCTCACGATCCTGACCCGCCCCTGAACTTGGAGCTTCATAA
>Ga0307509_10003421_pt1 | contig 24125 bp, 28 predicted proteins | sample 10_EM_MG_FD_202245 | JGI IMG/M metagenome (GOLD analysis project Ga0307509, IMG submission 202245) | Populus trichocarpa ectomycorrhiza microbial communities from riparian zone in the Pacific Northwest, United States - 10_EM | ecosystem: Host-associated > Plants > Roots > Unclassified | place... | reverse complement strand
GGGTACCCCTGAAGCGAGCATCTCTCAGTGGTAAATCATGATGAGCAATGGTGTTGATGGACGAGTCTGGATGCACCGGAGGCAGAGTTGCTTTGACTAATATGTCAGGACGGAATATGGTGTATTGGTTTGGCTCCAGATGCATGGAATTTGAGGGGGCGTTGCCAGGCAACTCAGGAAGCACAGGACGCAGGGGACGCAGAGGACACAACTCAGGACGCACAGGACGCAGGGGACGCAACTCAGGACGCACAGGACGCAGGGGACGCAGATTCAACGTCGTGTGCGTCAGGACTCAACGGCGCCGTATCTGACGCAGGGTAATTTTTTGCTGATGTTGTATTGTTTTAGGATATGAACTCCGGAAGTTTGTAAGCCTTGTTTATTGTGGGATTGTTTATGGGTTAGGTATCATTTGATGCCTTAGGATTTGGATATGATTGATACGAGATGGATTATCACAAGTGTATTTAAGGACCTGTATCTCTCCAGACTTGGGGGGATCAGACTTCGACAGACAGAGTTTTCAATATACTTGGTTGAACAGTTATTTTCTATTCAGTTCGATTCGAGAATCTTTGAGCTTCGCACAGGCCTAAAGCACTTGGCCTTCTCTTAGTAGTTTTGATAAAAGTAATAGAGTCTATTCAATTACTTGTTGGTGTCTCCGGTACTTGATCTCGTTTATACCACCGGTTTGTTTAGAGTCAATACCGATATCCCTTTGCAAGACCGCTACCCTACAGGAAGCGGTTTCAGGTAGAGTAGTAGCCAGAGAAGGGAAATTGGTTTCACAGGCTGCCTGTTGGCATTACTGAAATCTTCTTGTCGCCCAAACAAAGCTGCCTGCAGCGCTTTTTTAACACACCTCTGCTTTTCTTTCTCTGAACCCCACCCCGCTTTTCTTCGACTGTGAGGAGTATCATCAACCGACCATCCTATACTCTTTCGCTTTTGACAGAGCAAGAAATAAACAGTCGAAATGAATCAATATACCACCAATTTTCCAAAGCCGTATAATAGAGTTTAAGATAGACAACAAGTGAGGAGAGAGATAGGAAATGACCCAAGAGAAACGCCAAAAGAAATCCATCAATCCAGCCAAGCTTCTGAAGCGGTACTGCATTCCTGCGGTTCGTGGTGTTGGTAACATTGCCGCAGCGCTTGCCATGGGGGGTGTTACCACCGATATGTCCCAGTGATGCAATGAGGGCGCCAGGATCTTGTCGGGGTGGTGGGTGGGAAATAAACAACGCGAGCTGTAGCTGATGAAGAACGCGAGCTGTAGCTGTAGGAAGCGTGGTGGTCAGTGGAACAGGGAAAGGAGATGGGTGGTATAAGTCGTGAGAGGTGCACGGGCCAAAGTCTTTGGAGCTATGGCCCCGCCCTGCAATAGCAACCGGCAATACCATTTTCCGCCGTCCCACAAGAGCCCCGTATTGCTTCCTTCCAGGGTCCGGTATGCTTTGCCCAATTGGCAACGGGTTTCTCCAACCCACCATTCAACGAGAGCAACAAGTACCTCAATACTACGAGCTCGCGTAATTTTACAAACTCTCATAATAATATTACGAACTCTCATTCTCATAATATTACGAACTCTGATAATACTACGAACTCTCATAATACAACGATTAACAACTATCCCGTCGCAGATGATTTGTCTCCACTCCTAACCTGGCTATCAACGCTTGAGCCTGGCTTGCGCCATAGCGACATTCGAGAGCGCCGAGTGAATGATGTCGGAGGATGGCTAATGGGGACTGAGGAATTTAGAAGATGGTGCAGATTGGGTGGTGGAGGTGAGGGGAATAAGTCAGTTCTATTCTGCTATGGAAATCCGGGTGTCGGAAAGACATTTATTAGGTAATCCAGATCATCCTCCAGAGAGAGGAGTGAAATCCGGCTAACATGGTGTCATAACAGTTCGTTGGTAGTGGATTGTCTAGCGGATCGGACTAAAGAACGAAACACGGCTATTATATGTTTTTACTTTGATTTTGCGGCGCGAAACGAGCAGACAGCCACCAGTATGCTGGGTTCCCTGCTGAAGCAGGTGATTAGTGGAATGGAAAGTGTCCCGGTGGATATATTGCGAGTCTTGCAAGACCAAAAGAAGGCCGTTACTGGAGGCAAACCGCAACTTAGTAATATCGGGAAGATGCTGCAACACATAATGTCTTCGCGGCCCACGTTCATGATCATTGACGCTCTTGACGAGTGTACTGCTGTTCAGCGATTTCCCCTTTTTGATTCGTTGAAGGAAATTGTGGACAAGTCCCCGGATTCCCGAATATTCGTTACCGGAAGGCCTCATATTCGCGCCGAGATTGAACGACACCTCCCTGGACGAGTAATAAGCGTCTCCCTTAGCCCCGCCCGGAAAGATATTATCCGCTTCATTTGCGTTAGACTGAACAAGGACGAAACACCAGATGCAATGGATGAGAGTCTAGAAACAGAAATTCTGGAGAAGATTCCCGGAAGTATTCCTGAAATGTGGGTAGCGGCCATGGCGCTGAGAATCTAATCTTATCCTCCCAGCTAATATATTTGTAGGTTTATACTGGTTTCTTTACATATCAAAGCCATCTTGCAACAGGTGACAATATATCGGAGGCGAGAAATGCTGAATAAAATGATTCCTGGGTTGCGGTTGGACGATGCCTACGGTGCCACGATCGAACGGATAAAGGCGCAGGGTGGAGATAAATCAAGATTCGGGATGGGGGCTTTGATGTGGATCAGTCATGCGGAGCGGCCTTTGAAGGCAGATGAGCTCTGCCATGCCCTTGCAATCGAGCTGGGGTCTACATATTTCAATACCAGCAACATTCCTTCCATGGCGACATTGGTCAGCTGCTGTCAAGGGCTTATTATTGTGGATAAAGAAGCATCAACAGTGCGACTGGTCCATTATACTCTCAAAGAGTATTTTTCCGCTCACCCTGCTATTTTCAGCCCAGCTCACTCAGCAATGGCAGAGATCTGCCTGACTTATCTGAATTCTCAACAGATCAAAACCCTTCCAGTCGATGCCCCTGACGATGATGATTTCGGCTTCAATTCTCACTATCCCTTTTTAGAGTATTGTTCTCTATACTTGGGAGTCCATGCGAAACAGGATCTCTCAGACTGCGCTAGATCACTTGCCCTGCAGCTGCTTCAGCAATTCGATGGCCACGTATCCGCGTACTTTATTATACGACACATAAGCACTCTTGATCTACCTTATTATAGTGTGTCCTATAGGCTTAGTGGAGTGCACTGCGCATCGTTCTTCGGAATTGAGAAGATTGTAGCTGCCTTGATAGAAATACAAGGTTGCCATACCAGCGGGGAGTGGTTTTTGGGGAATTCACCGCTTGCATATATAATGTTTAGGATATGAGAGTAGAGAGTCTCGCGGTCCTTATTCTTTCTGTGCTGCCAGCAGCGTTCTATATATACACAAATCTCCCGTACAGAAAAACTCTTCATCTCCTTTGTTCAAGTCTTCGCTTCCATCACCTTCTCTTCCTTTTCACTTCACACCCACAACCTTCAAACATATTCCATCCCTTTAGCCCTTCACTTCGTTTCAACTACTTACAGAGTTTTCTCTTTCCGAACATTCATGATACCATTGCCTGTTTCGCTATCATCATGATGCGACACCAGTTGGTTCCATCTTCCACCTAACCTTAGTCCGAAACCTTTCCCACACCCTAGTGCGTTTCCTGAGTGTACACAAAACATCTCCGGTACAGCTATCCATTCATTCTTAACAACCATAGTCTCAACTCCCATGTTCCGCAACCCTATCCATACCCAAAGACTCCTCGTCCAAATATCCAGTGTTGTAGTAGTGTTGAGGATATGGAACCTTCGCGAATATTTTAACAGCATACGCCGCTCGGAATGGACACGAAGAAGTGGTAAAAAAGCTGGTAGGGTGGGGAGGTTACCCTGACGCGCCTAATGAGCACGGCCAGACACCCCTCTCGTATGCAGCTGGATACGGGCAGGAGGGAGTGGTGGAAATACTGCTCGGATGGGCAGGGGTTAACCCTGATAGGAGAGATAATTTCGGTCGAACACCGCTGTCATATGCTGTTGGGTATGGGCATGAGGGGGTGGTCACAATACTACTTGGGCGAGCGGAGGTCAGACCAGATAGGATTGACAACGAGGGCCCAACGCTGCTCTCGCATGCAGCTGGGAATGGGAAGGAGATGATGGTGAAGATACTCCTTGGGTGGGAAAAGGTCGACCCAGATCAGGCGGACAATAAGGGCAGAACACCGCTTTCGCATGCCGCCCACTCAGGATGGGAGGGTGTGGTGAAAATGCTACTCGAGCAAGGAGAGGTCAACCCCGATAAACTAGATAATAATGGTAGAGCACCGTTCTCGTATGCCGCCGAGTCGGGAAGGTCGGGTGTGGTGAAAATGCTACTCGAGCGAGGAGAGGTCAACCCCGATAAGCCAGATAACCGTGGCAGAACACCGATCTCGTATGCCTCTAGGGGTGGGGAGTCATATGAGACCGCGGAATATAGGAAAGTGGTGGAAATGCTATTGGGGCGGGAAGAAGTCATCCCCGACAAACCAGACAATGATGGCAGAACGCCTCTCTCATATGCTGTTGAGCAGGGATTCGAGGAAGCTGTGGGCATGCTACGTATGCGGCGAGAAGTCAACCCTGACATTCCGTATAATCTCGCCCCAACGCCGCTCATGTTAACATCTAGCGGTGGTGCACATGAGGGGGTGGTAGCGCTGCCACAGCCTCCCGAGGCTGTGGCTGAAGCAAAACCCAATGCCGAACAGTCACCACCTCCTCGACGCCGCCAACGTTTCTTCTCATTCCCATGTCTTTGTTCACGGAAGCAGTCCTAATATATCACGACTTTTTTCCCAATGTGTTCCCATGATATGGAAGTGCACCTATACGATATCAGAGCCATCTGAAACTGGATTTCTGATTTACTTGTGTCGGGATTTATGAATTTATTTTTATGGTGTGGAGTTGTTGGAAGGGCCAGGTTGGTTGGATGAGATTGTTCTATTGTCGGGTGTATAGCTCCCAGTTTCCTCTTATTCTATCCAATTTTCCTAGCTGTTGTAAAATTCTGGCTTGCACTGTGTTTTTCTTTCTTTTTTCTCATATGGTTTGCTTTTCCTCTCTTAATTCTCAAACCCCCTCCCCAACCTTTCTCATTACCTGATATGATAGATCAACCATATTTAGAGGGCGTTTTATTATTTTTATTTTTATTTAGTAGATGAAATTAGTGTACATAGCATAATAATTCTTGCAGCCGCCTTGCCAATAAGCAACCTTATCTTGCTTATTCGGAAGTGTTATCCCGGAATTGTTAGGATGGGACCGCGAAAAGTACATAACCGGTATTTGATTAGTGAAAGAACTATTTGGAATTCATAAACTTGTGCACTGGGTTGGACTAGGAGATTATTTCTTGCAAAACAAGAAGGAGGCAGGGGGACGAAAGGCGAAAGGCGAACGGAGACGAAGAGGGGGTCGAATTAATTTCAATATCCAGATCGGGGGGGGAGGGGGGAGGTTCAAAAATTATCTAGATATAAAGTAACTGATTGTGCGCCAATGGGCTAGTCATATCCAGTATAGTAAGAGGTTATGGCTACATAATGTATCACTCGTGCCTTCACAGCTCTTGGAGGTGCAATATTGTTAAAGGTTGAATAGGAATGGTATATATCAGAGACTTTCAGAGATCAAAGATACTGGGGAACATAATTCAACAGCGGCTCAGAAGACAGGCTTGTTATTGATGCAGCGAAACAGTAATATATATTATTGGTTGAAAAAAGTGAGGGGAAGCAGGAAAAAGGGGTGAACAGAGGGCGGAAATGCAGCATTGATGAATCACTTGAAGCATAGGATGAGAAAAGGTAAATAGGTTAAACCCAACACCGGTAGGATTTGTGGAAAGTTATGCTCATGGCATACTCAGCCTACTGGACGCACACATAGCCTATTCGGTTATCATTCGGACAAAGAGGTTGGGAAGGCGATCTGGATCAGTACACCCGCTGGGAGCAACTTCTTTGATATTGCTAAGCATGGTCAGCCTATCCCAATATCCTTTGGACAAATCTCCGGATATGCGCTTGGGATTGGTGGAGCCCCGGAAGAATATAGGAGGGAACAACGAATACCCGTAGGCTGTGGAGTGTGAAGAAGTTTTCTCTGTGATATTGGTTCTGTTCCTTATTAGCATGGTAATTAACGGAAGTGAAAAGGAAACATGTGTGGTGGAGGGGACACGCGTGGAAGAAAATTGAGCTAGTCGTGGAAAAAGTGGAGTTCACACCCGCGGTTCGGCAACTATAGCATCTGACCAGCTTTGGCTTTCTAAGATCTAAGAGAGAATGACTGCGCCTATACCTGTAAAACCTGTCACAAAGATATTCACATACTGCCAGGAGTGGTTAACTCTCGTCTTTTGCGATTATCAGAGAAAGGCATATTGCTACTGAGGAGGAATAGGTTATGAAAGCGGAGGTGTCACAAGTACCGTACAGTACTGAAAAACAAAATATTCGGGTATGGTTGTACCTACTTGCCGGCGAGAGAAGTAACTTCAAATCACGATCAATCACTAACACAAACCACACACAGAAGACAAATCACACAGTTCACTATCAATTCAAGTCGTCTAGCTAATTCGCGAACCTTGACCACAGAAAATATCAAGACTAAAGAAAACATAAGTGAAGAAAAAGCCTAACCTATCCAGGTTGTCCGACTAACTATTCACAGAAGTTCCACCTCTTGTGGATCGCTACCGCAACCTCCGTTACCCGACGTGGTGGCCTGCGGCTGTTCAGTTGTCGGTGGGTGAAGAAAGAAAAGAAAGAAAAGAAAGAAAAGAAAGAAGAGGCTGCCTTGCATAGGCTTCACCCCCCTGTCTGCCAAGACCTCCTCGATTTGGACCTCTGACTTCCAGTGAATAAAAGCGATAGCAAACTTCCCCCCCAAGTACAGAAATATCATATACCATCAAATCAGCTCTAGCTAGCTAAGAATATTGGAGGTAAGCAAAGACTAAATTTATCCGTAACAGTACTATCATTTGGCATTTGCCAAGCCTTAAGTGTGAACTCCGCGTTTTCTCACGAATGGGGCTGTGGAGTAACCGATGGAAGGATCAAAGGATAGGAGGACGGCTTTGTTGTTGTTTTCTTTGTCTCCATATCTTTACTGTTAGTTGGTTAGAGAATCGAGCATCGTGGGGTTAGGAGTGTGAGCTACAGAAGAGTAGAAGTCAAGTTCCCCTCTCTACTTCGAAGTTGTGAGTTAGCGATCTGTCTTTAGTGTGGCTTTAATCTTGGCATTCGGTTTGACAACCGTGGTTTTTCATCGTTTTACCGTAGAGCCACACGGTTGTCTTTGTGGCAGTTCTCCGCCATCTTTCTAAATCTTCTTTCCCGCTGGCTCTTGATTAACCTTTCCTTTTTCTTTCATAATCCCCCATTAAGAATTTCATCACTTTCTCATTTTAATCCTCACTATCTCCGCATGCAAGGAGCCTCTATGGGAATTCCACCACGGAAATCGTTACTTCAAATCCCTGCTCATTTTGCTCAACCCCCTCCAATTATTTCTAACAGAGTGCGGGGCTCATTGCCTTTACAAACCTTTTTTTTTCTTCTCACCTTCTGAAGTTCTCTTTTCTTTTTGAGAAATCCATGGAATAAAGCCGTTTTCAACTCATTTCTTATTTGGCCCTTCATCCCTTTTTATTCATGCTTGCACATTCCGCACCCACATTACTTCTGTGGAAATGTTTGTCTAGCCTACAGCTTATGCGGTTGAACTTGTTGAAAATAGTGCTGCTCACTATAGTGGCTGGATACTTTCTTGGTTATTTAGTTAGCTTCCGGGAAAGCTGGTCCTTGTTTCTAGCTTCGGAAATGCGCTGAGCATTTAGGCAGATAGCTCCGGCTTCGGGCACAGGTTCACTATCAGGTATGCATTAAGAATCCGGGCATGGGTTTGTCTCCGGAGACTTGCTTTTGTTTCGGGTAAATGGCTCAGGCTTTGACCGCTTTGTTTGGACCTTCCGAAAAGCATTGCGAATGTAGGAATGTGCGATAGTTTGGGACTGTGCATCTTTTGGGAAAACTAGGAGAAAAGCGGAAGTTCTATAAGGTTACCCAGAGAGAGTTGGAAGCCTGGAGGGGGAAAGTGTTTTTTTCCCTTAGGATAGCCACGGTATACTCACAGAGGAAGGGGAGACCCACATGGAGCAGTCTGCTGACTTATAGAAGGATAGGCTGTCATTGTTGATATATACGCCTGTTTTCGCCAGTTCGTTCGTTAGAACAGCAAGCATACAGCATTGTGGAGTTGAGCATAAACCTGTGGTTGTTAGGAAAAAGATTTTCCCCGCACTCAGGTGTGCGATCATTTGCATGGTGAGTTGCTTGGGATCGCCTTTCACTATTTGTCACTCGTCGTGTATCAGATCACCGCCGTTGAAGTCTAAAATAGGAAAGATGCGAAATACACATGCAAGAAGCAGGCAGCAGTTATCGTCCACTTGACCATTTAGATGATGAAATTGTTAGGGGGTGTTTGGCGCGTGCGTGATTCTGATTTGAGATCAGGTCTTGGCGTTTTCAAATCAGATTTTCTGAAGTCAAATCAGACTGACCTGAAATTGTGATTTGAGATTGGGACGCGCCAAACACTCTGTAATTTGATTATGGTTTGCACTGATGTTTGTTATGTTTAAAACCTAATACAAAATAATTTTTAATAATGTATTTAACAAATGAAACAGAGTCTGTAAAGTATATAATTATAGCTGTATAGTAAACCCAATTCTTAATTCTCTTAAACATTCATGCTTCTTTGTTTCCATTTATGTATAAATTATTTCTGTCTATTATACCTTGTATAATATAAGCAATAATAATAAATAGCATTCTTAACACTCTTGTAACTAATCAACTACAATCACACCATCCTATTTTTAAAAGCAAGAAGAAGTTTCATAAAGGGTAGGTGTTTGCTGTTATTCATTCTATATACTTATTTCAAAATGGTTTGGTTTATGTACTAACTTCAAGTTGCCAATTTAGATAAAGTCCAGGAAGTAGTATTCTGAAGACAGGTCCTATGGAGAACTCACTCACACAGCAGGCCTTATGGGGAATGATGTCCTTAGCTGCCAGTGCATCCACACGAGCTGTTATTGAAGTCATCAACCTGGTGATTGAGACCGAAGAGGAGAGATTGTCCCAAGAAGTGACTTCCCGCTCTGGCCAACAATATACGGATTAGCTATTAAGCTCACAGAATCCACAACGCATCAAAGAATGTTTGAGAATGGAGCTTCATGTCTTCCAAAAGCTTTGTGAAAAGTTGAAAGCACAGGGCGTTCTTGAGGATTCACCAAACTTGACAGTAGAGCATCAAGCCCATATGTTTCTTCACATTGTGGCTACCGATGCCTCAAACTGCAATGCGAAAGATAGTTTCCAGCACTCTGGAGGAACAATCTCACACTATTGCCATCTTGTCCTCGATGCTATTATTCAGTTAGAGGAAAGTTATATAAACCAGCCATCCAAGGCAAATGCTGGCTATATTCCTGTTCCCCCCGAGATAATCAAGTCTACGAAGTTTTACCCTTATTTTCAGAACTGTATTGGTGCACTGGACGGCTCTCTTGTGCCTGTAACTGTTCCATCAAAGGTGAGCTTTGTCTACCGCTGTCGCAAAGGATTTACTGCACAAAATATCTTGGTTGTATGCTCTTTCGACTTTACCTTTCAATATGTCCTTGCAGGCTAGGCAGGATCAGTCCATGATTCCCGGGTTCTTGAGGATGCAAAGAAAAAGGTGTTTAAAATCTCTGATGGCAAATACTATCTTGCTGATGCTGGGTATGCATCTTCAACCTCACTTCTTGTGCCTTATTGAGGTATACGCTACCATCTCAAGGAACAAGCATAAGCAAATCAGGCATAAGGTTATACCCTACTTCCAAAATTGTTCTTTCTCTTGATCTAATATTTATTTTTAGCTTATTAATTACTTTTATCTGATTACTAATTTATTATCATTAAATTAGGTAGACCACAAAATGCAAAAGAACTAGTCAATTTACATTATGTATCTCTGCGTAATATGGTTGAAAGAATTTCGGGAACCTTAAAGGCCCGCTTTCGTATCCTGCTAAAGCCTATGTATTATAATCTAGAGACTCAAGCCCTAGTTATTCGGGATTTATGCTGCTTGCATAATCTTTTGCAAGAGAGGGAGGAACTGTGGATGGATTAGAGGATGCCAAAGAAGAGGTAGAAGGTAAGTGAATAGGTCAATAGTATTAAGCTGTAAATCAAGATGAGAATTGCTAATTCAGACTTTTATTTGTCAAACAGAAGATATCTCAGGTCAACCAAGGCAAGCAGAGGACCAATAAGGAGACAAAGAACCCGAAACCCAAGATGGCACATGATACACGAAGAGGATATACAGAGACAGACAAGGACAAATATCATCAACAAATACCCAAAGCCATCCACCAACTTCAAACGACACCCCATCACAGTACATGCTGAATTGACAGCAAAAGCGGAAGGCGGAGACAATGCGGTCGAGAATGGCACGGGAGCTGTGGAAAGACTACTGTATCTATAAAGCCTCAGGGTCAGCCAACCTTGAGCCTTACTAGCAATAATAAAATAGCCAATACAATAAATAAAGCTTGCACCTGAATGGAAAGGGTTATACCTGATGGTTAAATCAATCGAACATTGCGTTCAATCCAGTCTGCTTGCATTATAGGAATCCCAAATGCAAAAATAGAAACCTCAACTGAATCTGCCTTGAGAATGTCCAAGGCCTGACGGTACTCCATGATAGAAATCGTTGTATTTTCCAACATCCTATTTAGCACAAGAACCCTATGCTCTATGGGTGTAGATGGACTAGGATCTCTATCTCCAGGTGGCCTGCTGGGCGATTGCAGACCAGTTGTACTGGCAACTAAGAGCTGAGGGATGGATGAGGCAGCTTACTGTTGAGTAGTTTCATGGAATGATGTAGCTAAGGACTCAATACTACCAGCAATAGTCTTAATACTACGTTGAATGGCAATTAATTGAGATCGCTTTTCTCTTTTCCGATAGGGTTTTTTCAACCCCTAAGGTATTTCCAAAAGGTAGGGCAAGATCGCTTTGAACCTGTTGAGTAAGCGGACTGACAGAGTTTGCAGAAAAGGGGGTGAATGAGGAGGCATCAGCATCGGGATCAGCATCCCTACTGCTACTGTCAACTTTATAGGCAGAATGCTGGCGCTTCTATGCTGGCATCCTAGTAGCAGTTGCAAGCTCGCCTGTTGCCACAGTATTCTGAAAGATCTCCTTCGTCTTGGAATAGAACTTCAAAGTTGTATCCTTGTATTGGCGTGCTTCTGGATGTACCTTTAGTTTTATTCATATTTTAATATTAGCAAATCATACGATGCTTAATTTTTGATTGGGATAATCTTTACATTGAGATACTCTGTCCAAACATCCTCTGATGCCGTGACTATCTGATCACTCTCATCCCACCCGAATCTTGAGTCGCCTTTCAAGGTCTCACAAACCTCATATAAATGCTTAAGCTGTGGGAATCTAATCAGTATAACTTCCAATACATGATTTAGAAAGGCCTATACTTACCCGTCTTACTCTAGTCTTAATTTGTTCTACATTCATATCAGGAGAGAATGCATGGTTGAACATCATAGTTACTTCATTCTATGCTTGTGGCTTGAGGCTGTTTCAAGCACGGCTGCCCAGATAGCATTGCTTGAGAAGCTCATCAAGCAGAGTTTTGTCCTTATTGTCATCCCAGGCAGCCCTGGACTTTCGCTTTTTTGTTGTCGTCATTGCGTTGCTGGTAGGATGAAATTATATTGACCAATGGTGTGAATACCATGTAGAAAGGTTAGAAATTGAAAGTTTAGTTATTATTTACAATTTCCTGGGGCTCAATTGTACTTAGTCACTCTAATTAACACTATATTAAATAAAAAACTCTAATACTAATCGTTTAATATATCTGATTTTACCCTAACCTAGCACTTAAAATATTAAAATATAAAATAACCTCAAATCAGGTAAATAAATTTCAAATCAGAATCGGATATCCAATCAGATTTCAAAATGGGCACGCCAAACACCACCTCATTTCAAATCATGATTTCAAGTCAAATCATGATTTCAAATCAGAATCATGGCGGGCCAAATACCGCCTTTGTCTCTAGTACAAACTTGTAACAGGTTTACTCCTGGCTAACAAAAAGGTACAATAGAGGGCTAGCGGTGGACCGGCAAGCGCTAGGTTCAAGGGAGGCTTCAAGAGACACAGAGATAGAGAGATAATAGTTAAAGGGCAAGTGGAACCCTGAGATCGCCATTCAACCAAGTATATTCATAAATCGTGAGTCTGCTGAAGTGTACCGTTCTCCTGCTAGCCAGGAGATGTGTTTAAATCCAAGAGTTCTCCCAGAACGATAGTAATCAGATATCCTGCAACCACGATCATTACTAGGTAGTGCACCTTGCCCTATATGTCCTGTGATCTCACATGAGACCTAAGAGTCATAACACTGTCTCAATACTATCGTCAGCTTACATGACCGTTCCTTCACTTGTGTTCCTAAATAAAACAATAAACATGCAAAACTAAACTAAACACAAGCTACTGGGCCCTAATATAGCTCCGGGGCAGTAAAACAATCAAACTAATCAAAGTAAGCAAAGTAATCAAACTAAACATAGGAAATCCAGCACCCCGCTCCAGTATACAGTTACCGGAACATGTATACATGTTACAAAACCATTAGTTTATTTGAGCCTGCTATAATGAATACTATATTCCTGACATCCCGATTCCTTCTCCTCTAGTCTCAATTTTCCCTTTAAGATTGAATAAAAGCCTCAGGTTCATGCCCAATCACTTACTTTTGGCAAAGATAACGTAGGTGGGAAATGAGGTTCGAACTGAAGTAGCCAATAGATTAAGAGATTTGACCTGGAACTTATAAATTCAAATTTCGTAAACATACAGGAAGCATCCCAATCCAGGTACTCTATCTTATGGCAGTACATTCCCGGAGTATGCCAGTCCATCCCTCTTACCAACAAAAACAAAACCATAACAACAAAAATAAACCAAAATCAATCATCTCCCTCACTAGCATTGTCTCGCAATGCATCCATCATTATCTCTTCTGCCACATGACAACATCTCTCATATGTCCTAATATGTACTTCCACATTCCTTCTCAACATTGACACTCCACACCCTTTACAAATCGAACCGTCCTCACATCACAAGGTAACCCATCGAACTAACAAAGCCAATTTATATTCCTCATCCAACCTATTCCAACTTTCAACAGCTTCATCCCAAAACAAATTCGTCCACATCCTGCAACAGGTATTCTTCATTTGGCTCAAGTGACTTCTTAATCCAGATCCACAAGGTCTAGTGGAACTTCCTCCCCCAAACCTCCCATGACATATCCTACACTCCAGCCTATCCGCTTCCACAGAAAACCACTTCCCAGTGTTCAACTTGCTAGGCTTCCTCAAACACCTCCCCTTTTACTTCTCATGACACTTTTGGCATTTCCCAGCTTCCAACCTTTTCACCACTCTCTCACCATTCCTATAAACAGTGATCGTTCAGTCAAAAGGGTTACCAAACATCACTCTAACCCCAAGCTGTTCTGGAAGGTTGGGCGGTATTCCTATTCCCAAGTACTCGTTCTTGGTCCACCACTTCTGCCCCTCAGCCATTTTTCGATCGCCATACTGGCATTCCTCTCATGGGCTGTCATCCTTAAACCTCGGACATCTCACAAGGTGTAGTCTCTCGTTTCATCCTTCACACTCCTTGTGGGTACGGTTATCACCACCCGACCGTATTCGCATGAGCACGGAGAAGTCTATTCTCGTAATATCTTTCAAGTGCTTCCGGCATCCGGCTTTCCGCTTATAGTAATCATGGCCATTATTATCGTGCCATTTCTGCCATTTCAAGCTTCTCAACTCCTTTAGATATGTGACCAGGTCCACAGTATAATTACCATCTTTCCATCTCAAATTGGCGTTGATAGCTCTATTGCCATACCATTTGGCCGTTTGGTCTGCAATTTCATTACCATAAATTCCTCAGTGCGCTGGTATCCATTCCAAGAGTACGTTGTCCCCGAGATTCATCCGATTGGTTAACAACTCCCACAGTTTGGCAGAATCCCCTTCCCTCTTCATATCCCTTATCATCTCCAGCCCAACCAATGAATCTGAGCATATTCTAATCTTCTTCGTCCCCAATCTCTCTAAATCACGCAGAGCCATCGCGATTGAGACCATCTCAATTTTATTTATTGTACATTCATTGGGCACTCTTCTCCCATGCTCTTCCTCTACCAATCCACTACCCTCTATCACTACCTCAGCTGCAGCCGCAGTTCCTAACCCTTTGCTTCCGTCCGTATAGGCCTACACCTCACTCTCGCTATCTCTACTCTCCAACAGCTACAAGTAGGCCGACATTGACTCTTCTTTAGACTTCTTGCCAATGACCATCGGTTTGGCTATGAGTTCCTTATCCGAAAAAGTGGTCGGAAATTGGATATCGATGTCATTGTAACCATCCACTTCAGATCCATTCCAGGGTAAGTCTTTGTTGTAGCCCCATTTCACCTGCGTATAATAGGCCTTCATCTTGGCCAGTCTAGCTTCTTCATTGATTGGGGCAATACCGGTCTCGCAGTAAAGGATTGTGTTGGCAAACTTGAACGGGGCCTGGAATCTTGCACGCAGAGTATCATTTACCTCTCCCTGGATTTTTTGTATGACTTTCGGAAATCTTGCAATGAATTCCAGACTGTAGCAAACGGTAGGCATGTATACTGCTTGCAGCAGTCTCAGACATTCCCAGGGGCTAATTCCACCTTCACTCCCGTACCCCCTACTCACACTTGTGGTCCTCCTCCTAACTCTAATACCTGTATCCAGCCAGTAATCCACATGGCCTTCCATACCCAAATCTGCTCCCAACCGGTACCCCAATATCCTTTTGTCCTTCACCCCTATCTGGCTTGTTGCCAAAACCACACTACCCCACTCAGCCTTACCAAACCCAATTCATTCCCCCTTCCCCGGACAAAATGACATGCTCCTTCCCTTTGCAACCTTATTGTATTCCCTGAAGTACTCGATTATTGCCTCTTTAGTCCTTTCAACACTTTGTGCACTGATCGCAATTCTTCTATTGTCAACGTAGCTCGCAACTATTTCCTGGATAATCAAACCTGTCTTTATTCTGGGCCTAAAGACATCCGCCACATAAACACCGAACAGGAATGGCTAGAGTGGTGAGCTCTGGGGGACCCCTTGGCTCAGAAAGTAGGTCTTGGTAATCCTTCTGTTGAACCTAAACTGAAGGCTTCTCCCCAACGGCTATCTTCTAACCCATTTGATCAAATTGCCAGAGCAGTTCCGGTAATGTAATACTTGGTATACCAGATCAATTTCAATTCTGTCGAATCTGCCTTCAACATCCAGCGACAGAAATGCCACTTTCCTTTCCTTGTTATATTGGGCGAACTCCAACAAGCTTTTGAAATTGTCGTGGACTCCTCTATTCTTCCTTGATCCAAACTGGGTTTCTTCTAAATCCAGCTCTTTAACTATGTTGGCTAGGATTATTCTTTCGGCCACTTTGGCTAGTACCGGAAGTAGGTGATTCATGCTTCAGGATTTAACCACATCATCTCTCTTCTTATCTCGGTTCCGAATCAAGACCATTTCCGCTTGATGCCATTCTCTTACGTCTTTTTTGATCTTGGACCAGATCTCTTCCAGCATTCGGTCAACTGCACACCTGAACCAAAGGCGCAGGAAAGGGTAGCTGATTCGCTCTTTCCCAGCAGCCCTCGTGGTGGGTGAGGTTTGGAGGGCATCGCACAACATATTCAGATTGACTTCAATGTTGATTGGATCTTTTTCGGTAATTACTTTATCCCCTGGATCCAGTTATGCGGCAATCAGATTGCTTATTTTGTGGTGATCAGAGGTTTTCGTTCTGTTTCCCTTTCTCATCGGAGGTAGGGTGTACCGACCCTAAGATAGGTAGCTACAATAACTACCACCTTAGCCCAAATGGTAAACCAAGAGGGAGTCAAACGTGGTATGGTCTGGTATATTAGTATACAAGAATACTTGTTCGCGTAAAGGCAAGGCCTAGGGAAGGGTGGAGTGGCCTTAGACACTCTATTAGGCAGGGTAACATTTCGGGAGAACATTCGCATATGACCAAGGGAATTATGGGAATGTTACACGGATCTCCGAGACGACTTCTGTGGTCGACTGGAGGACATCCGGAGCGGTTAAGGGCATAAGAGGGCAAAGTTACCCTACCTTTGGAATTTGGTCTTTATGCCCACCGACCCCAGTTACCCTACTGAGGTGTCCAAGTTACCCTACCTTCACCAGGCAAGGTCATCCTGGAACTGAGAGGTCGATTGGCTAACATTCTTTGGGCTCATAGATGTTCTTGGGCGCAGACGCATCTGCGTGGGGAGGCCCTACACCTGTGTGAGGGTGGCCCGAACATACTATTGAACTTGAGCGCATTTAGCTCACACCCTCCTCTGGCCCCATTGTTGGGATGGCGCGTCATAGGCAGATGGCTGCATAGTTGCTCGTTTGCTAGTAAAAAGAGGTCATTGGAGCGGCTGCCGTAACACGGTACAAGTCGTCGCCGTCTGTCCCACTAAATGTTGTTCGCAGGGTATATAAGTGGCGTATGGGTAACCGCCAAAATGGAGGTCACCCATATATGGTCTCTCGGGCACCTAGGAGTCTATTCTAACCTACGGGTAGTAGGGTAGTCTTCCTAGTGGTACTCAGGTAGTCTCAGAAGGCCAGGGTGCTTTCGAGACAAATACCTCAGTAACCAGCCCGGATCTTTTTTTCTTGATTGGTAGCATTACTATGGGTTGTTATTCGACTCGAGAGGTATGAGTCTCATCACGGTCGAGTATGTCCCGAGAGGATGGCGATCGGTAGCGCCCACTTAGCCAACCATCGGCTACATCGCACCGTGGGAGCTTGCATGTCAATTTATCACATTGAATAGTCGAGTAGATTAAACGATGGACTGCATAGCTTGTATAGCCGAAACTACCACTGGGCTAGTGAGTCCACCACCTAGGTATTGTTGAAAGTCACCGGTGATCACTGCGCTTTCATGCATTATTCCTTTGTACCTTTTCCTATACAGTTTAACACTCGTTATTAGTTTCCTTTGTCATTCATTATCAAGCATAAAAGGGGAATCACTATACCTGGTTGTATCATAGAGCGGAGGATGCGCACTGATGTCCGAAGACGATCGGAAAGCAAAGCGAGCAGGATAAAAGAAGAACGAAAACGAGGGACCGGAATTCCACTGATGCGGTGCCATCACCGGATGGACTTCTGGCCGTCTCGGGAGGTTGTCAGAACCTTCTCCATATCCTGGTGACAGGAATTGAGTGCACAGGAAAGCTTCTGTATTTTCCATATAAACTCAGTACTTCTCCCTAGATAGAAAAATAAGCAAGACACGATTCCCGGCATTGACAAAGTTCCATTCGCCTTGACTTCACATCTTTCTTCCCTTCATTTTAAGTTTTCTCCTCTACGATTGACAGCCCATAACAACAGGTATTAACTCCGGTTGTTGTCATAACAGTTAGCTACTGGTATGACTGCGATAGGAAGAGTTTTTCCACCTGCGGTTGTATTGGAGATGCATTGCAGCAACGCATATCCTATTGACGAAGTTAAGTGTATCCGAGTTGGTCTGACAGTTCCGGTAGGATAAATCCTGATGGAGGGTAGACCTCGGACGAACCCTGAGCAGGACAGGGTGCTCGCACAAGGTCAGAAGTAGTGGTGAATGTCACAGGCTTAAATCTGATATCTTCTTAAGTTTAAGCGTTTGACCTTCTACTTCGACAACCAACTTTTCCTCAAGAGAACTAAATTGAGTGAAGCTTCGAGCTTAACTATATTAAGTTTTACCGTTGATTCTTCTGAATTATTTTACCTCATCTTTAGCTTCTCCTTTGAGTGTTTGGTGCGGTGGCAACCTTACAGTTCACCTCTCAACGGGGTGCCCCCGTTACATAGGGCACTCTTCCCTTCCAGATATCTGATATGTTTGAATATATCACCTTCCTTCCTCTTTTTTTAGTCATTCCTTCATAGCATTAAACCTCGCCTTGATTAATGTATTCCGGAAGACCATTCTTGCAACTTTCCACACTTGATTCTTGGTCCTCCTCATACATTGGACCCCTTTGCCATCCTTTTTAATTCCTCCGTCCACTACCCGGCCTTGGTAATACCTCCTCCCACTTCATTTATCCCACCTATAATATTCTTTAGTGATGCATATGTCATTTTCTCCTTCTCTTTCCCCACTTCTACTTCTTTCAGCTTCCCTTTCACCTCTTTCCAGTCCACTTTCCCCAAGTTTATATTCCTTCTCTTTATCCCATCTGGTTCTTTACACACAATGCTCACTAGTTGTCCGCAGCCTTCAAGTCCCGATTTGTGAGTCCAATTCACTACTGTTCTCTTCTCTCTTGATTGTAGAGTTTGATGTTGATGAGCAAATATAACGACCCTACGACAGGTAGCTACAATGACTATCACCTTAGCCCAAATGGTATACCAAGTGGTAGTCAGAGGTGTTATGGTCCAGTATACTTAGTATACAAATAGCTGGTTAACCTAGAACAAGGCCTAGGGAATAGTTGAGTAGCCTTGGGTACTCTACAAAGCAGGGTAACCTTTCGTGAGTAAGTTCGCATAAAGTCGAGGAATTTATAGGAACATTACACAGACCTCTGAGACAACATTAGGTATTGACAGGAGGACTTCCGAAGAGGTTAAAGGCATAAGAGGTCAAAGGTACCCTACATTGGGAATTTGACCTTTATCCCCATGGACTGCAGTTACCCTACTGTGGAGTCCTAGTAACCCTACCTTCACCCGCAAAGTCATCCTAGAACTTAGAGGTTGATTGCCTCACATTCTACAGGCTATTAGATGTTAATGGGCATACACGCATCTGCCCGGGAAAGTCCCACGCTTGAGTAAGAGTGGCCCGAACAGGCTATTGAACTAACACGGGTTTTGCCAAGACCCCCCTCTAGCCACAGCGTTGGGAAGGCGCGTCATAAGCAGACGGCTGCATAGTTGCTCGTTTGCTAGTACAAAGAGGCCATTGGAGCAGCTGCCGTAACACCATATACGTCGTCGCAGTCCGTCCGACTGAATGTCGTCCGCAGGATATATAAGTGGAGTATGGGTAACTGCCAATATGGGGGTCACCCATATGTGGTCTCTCAAGCACCTAGGAGTCTATCTTAGTCTATGGGTAGTAGGGTAGTCTTCCTAGTGGTACTTAGGTAGTCCAAGGAGGCCAGGGCGCTTTTGGGACTAATACCTTAGTAACTAGCGGGGACCTGCTCCACTTGATTTGTAGCATTACTATGGGTTGTCAATGGACTCTAGTGGTATGAGTCTTATCACAGTAGAGTATGTCCTGAGAGGCTGGCTATGGGTAGCGCCCATTTAGCCAACAATCCGGTGCATCTTACCCCTGAAGCTTGCATGTCAATTTATTACATTAGATAGTCGCGTAGATTAAATCATGGACTGCATACCTTGTATAGACGAAACTACCACTGGCCTATTGAGTCCACCACCTAGGTATTGACTTCGGTTGTTGTCATAACAGTTGGCCACTGGTATGACTTCAATAGGAAGAGCTTTTCCACCTGCGGTTGGATTGGAGATACATGGCAGAAACTCATATTCTATCAACGGAGTTAAGTGTACCCAAGTTGGTCCGACAATTCCGGCAGGATAATTCCTGATTGAGGGTAGACCTCGCACAAGCCCTGAGCAGGACAGGGTGCTCGCACAAAGGTCAGAGTAGTGGTGAATATCAAAGGCTTAAATCTGATATCTACTTAAGGTTAAGTGTTTGGCATTCTACTTCGATATCCAACTTTCCTCAAGAGAACTTATTGACTGAAGCTTTCAGCTTAACGATATTAAGTTTAACCGTTTTAATTCTTCGTGAATTATTTTACTCTATCTTTATCTTCAGCATTGGGTTATCGTGCGTTCACAAGCTTAGAGTTCACCTCTCAATAGGGTACCCCTTTTACACTGAACAGTCCGTAACTGTCTTCGAATTATGTCTTATGGTATCCATATTTTGCTCGTCCATCCATTTACCCACAATCTATCCGTAGCTCTTCGTACTCGTATCGCTAGCTCATTTTCCCTACCGAGGGTTTCTGGCTTTAAGGTCTCTGCTCACCACATCGCACCCTTCTATAGTCTCCAGCCCTTTCCTGATGTCAGTAGCGGCTCTCTTGGGCCTTTTGTACCCCGCACCTATTTTTCTCTTTTCACCTCCTCCTTCACAAACATATTCCAACACAACCGCCCATTGGTTGTGCTCAACCACGTCAATCTATCCTAAAAAACTACTACTGACATGCACTTCCACACCTGTACCCTCAACAAAGAAACTAACTTATATCCCACGTTCTCATAGTCCGCCCATTACTTATCGTCTCCCACCGGCCCATTTAAAATTACAAACACGCCAACCAAACCCAACAACTGCATCACAATATTCTGATTTCCTTCTCCTGCACCCACGTTTATAGTACATATCGTAACCCTCATTAATGCAGTAACCCTCATTAATACCCGAGTAATAAAGGCACTTTACCATCCTTCTTCTCTTTCAGCACCCGTGGGGGTGCTGGAGCCGATCATTTCTTTCAGCGGGGTATTTTCCATGATGCCCCGACCCTCTCGTGATTCTGAACTTGTTCCGCTAACGGAGTCTTCCGGACCTTGTTGTTTACAATCTTGAACCTCTTCCGGCTTCTATCAGAAACACCATTCGCAGATCTATCATTTCCCTCAATGTGACTCGCCGGACCAAACCTTGGGGGGGCTGTTCTCTTTCTCAACACCGAACATTCCCTATAACCAGTAAAATGACTTTCTTGGTCTCACAACATACAACCCTTTCTACAGTGCATGCAGGCGGTTCCCTTTGGTACAGGCCAGTCAACCATAGGACATTTGTGGTCCATGGAAAGGTGATCTGTCCGGCACCATCTGCACTTCGGGGTATCCTTGCACTCAGGTACCGTGTGCCAAACTGTACAGCACCTATTGCACAATACTGTGTCATTCTCCTCTCTCTACACTCTGCAGAACCTATTTCTCCCTCCGACCAACAGTCTAGGTTCGCCTCTTCCTAATATGCTCTTAACCTTCACGTTAAGCTCGCATAAAATCACCAGTCTAGACATGCTTTGTTTCCAGGCCACCATAACCGGGCGCTTCCCAACCCATGATGGTCGGGCATAAACATGGACACCCAGGTTACTACACGCAGTATCAGCCGCAAGTGCATCAAAACTATTCTCCCCATGCCAGTCTTCGGGTTACCAAATTCTGCCATAACCCCTTTTACTCAGCGGAACCATTGCCAAGTATACTTTAATCTTTTTCCCGTCCCTCACAAATGCGAAGTCCTTCAAACCCAGGTCCGTCGGAGCCTCTCTCATAGCACCACCCGCATTCTTTAGGTCTTCTGCTCGTGTTCGGGCTAGGGTCATCTCCACATCACCCCATCTGTTCAATCCAGCCTTGCAAAAGTAGGCGTCAATATTGAGACTCCTAAGAGTCTCGTTCAGCTTTCCTCTAAAACTTTCTCATATAACTCCTTCGGGCAAAGCATGTTTAACTCCCCTCTTCCCTACAAACCTGATTTTGAGGTGTCTCTCACTCTCTGGAGCGACTTCCTTCTTAACCACCTCCAACTTCTTGGATACCTTTTTCTTTTCCACCTTTCCAACTACCACTTTAAACCCCTTCTCATTCCCATCTTTTGTTTTCTCCGCCCAGCTTTGTACCTTTGGGTGAGAACTCTCTGCTACAAAGCCTCCTGTACTCTTCTTGTAAGTAGGAATTGCTTTTGTACTTACCACTCTCTTTTCAACTTCCATTTTCCTAGATGTCACCTCAGGCACATACGGCCTCTTGTCTACTCTTAGGGTTAGGAGTTAAGTATATTCGAAGCTAGAGACAGTAGATAACCTAGGCTAAACTACAGCAAGTCCGAGAGCAGTGAAGAGTCTGAGTATGAAACACAACAAGTGAGAAGACAGCAACAGCAAGGCAGAGACATCTGAGATGAAGGTAACAATACTTCAGAACAACAACAGTGAATGCAAATAATGCCCACATCAGGCAGAGAGGCCAGTACTACTATCTCAACTAAGCAACAGCCGGAAGAGTCTAGGGAGGAAACACAACAAGTGAGATAACAACTATAGAGATAGCGGCATCTGAGATGAAGGAAACCATTAACCAGACAACCTCCGGGCATGTACCGAGCCAAGAGCAAGGACATAGCCTAGTAGTACTACCTTTGTAGTAGTACTCTTAGGTATACTGAGAGATAGCAGAGGATCTGTAAAGCCAGATATACCCGTCTACGTGTTGGGGACCCACGCATAGGTAACGAGATCGGGGGTAGGGTTAGGAGTTAAGTATATTGGAAAGCTAGGGACCCTAGTAAAGCTAAGCTAAGCTAAACTACAGTCAAAACGAGAACAGCAATAAAGAGTCTGAGCAAGTGACACAACAAGTAAGAAGCCAGCTACTCCAGGGTAGGGACATCTGAGATGAAGCCCACTCATGACAGCGCACTTTACAGGATGTATATAAGGCCTACATCAGGCTGAGAGGCCAGTACTACCACCTCAGCTGAGCAACAGGTGGAAGGGTATAGGGAGGTAATACAACAAGTGAGAAGGCAACTACGAAGGTAGTGACATCAGAGATGAAGATAGCCATTAACCGGACCACTTCGCAACATGCAGTCAGACAACTGAAGTGAGAGAGGTAGGTACTACTACCTCTGTAGTAGTACTCTTAGGTATGATTTAAGATAACAGAACAGAGTCTGTAGCTTAACAGGAACCCGTCTACGTGTTTGAGACCCACGCATAGGCAACGAGGTCGGGGGTACAAGGCCCCACCCGATGGCCAATAAAAGAGGGAAAAATATAAGAGAAGAAACAAGTGAAAGAAGTGCAAGAAAAAGAAAAAACTTTTAGTAGGATAGATAATGTATGTATATAGGAGAGAGAAATGAGAAAAATATAGAACTAACTTTTGAAAATTGATAGAAGATAAGATAAAGAATAGAGGAGCAAGTTGAACAGAAAAGAAAATATAAACTGTAATGAAACATAAGGGGAAAATATGATAAAGAAGTCAAAATAATCAAAGAACAAGTTAGAAAAAATCTCGAGAAAATGATAAAAAGATATTAGAGAAAAATAACAGAATGAAAAAGGATAAGAAAGTATAAGAGAGATAACGGAAAACAAATAAGCAAGTGTGAAAGATGGGGAAAATATTTTATATGTTTGAAATATAATAGGAGCTATTCTGGTGTAGCACTAGCTCTTAGTGCATTGGACATGGTGGTTGTCCAAAAGTCGAGTATGATTCGTGCCTTGTCCCAGAGCCGTTTGTTGAGTAGGAAATCGATGATAAGATATTTGATATCATTATCAAGTATGTAGCGATCAATATTGAGAATGAATTGTTGATCGGCTGTAAGGCCAGGATCTGGGTAGGGCATACAAGTAGTATGTCCTCTATCAAAGCGTTCACCACAGACACATTTTCGACCCCAGCCAAATACCCCACGACGCCATGCCAAGAATCTAGCCTGATCCGCAGCAGGAGCTATGAGTACAACATCGCAGTCTAGTCCAGGTACACGGTCTGTAATTCCAGGTTGACAAATTTGAAGGAGCTTGGGCGATTTTGAGTCGAGAGCACGTATGTAGTTGTATTTCTCAAGCTCGAGATCTTTGAGAATATTGTGACGGAGGAGAGGGATTGAGGTTTGCTGAAGGTTTGAGAGGTGTGGTGTGAAGATAGCAGGAGGATTGAGGAATTGAAATAGGAGAG